>TARA_B110000858_G_scaffold197470_2_pt1 | contig 57660 bp, 57 predicted proteins | sample TARA_B110000858 | Tara Oceans TARA_B110000858 (sample SAMEA4398247) | marine metagenome | biome: Polar Biome; feature: [SRF] surface water layer (ENVO:00010504); material: water (ENVO:00002006), including particulate matter (ENVO:01000060) such as... | depth 5 m | reverse complement strand
GGCTCAATCTTAATGAAGGAAGTAACGTAGCGTTCTTCCCCTGTCACTAACTCCGCATTCGCTCTGCGATGCTTGCTTGGTTTCAGCGCCGAGTAGCCGATGAGTACGCCGCCACCAACAACAGCCGAACTAAGCAGGAAACGTCTTCTAGTGATTTTCATATTCAGTCTCCTTTATGCTGTAGCCAGTGAACGAATCGCCTTGCGCACTCGCGGATAAGAGCCGCAGCGACAGACGTTGGTAATGCTGCTATCAATCTCAGCATCGCTAGGGCTCGGGTTCGTGGCGAGCAATGAAGACACGGCCATGATCATCCCTGACTGACAGTAGCCACATTGCGGCACCTGATGGTCAATCCAAGCCTGCTGGACAGCGCTCAACTCGGGCGCGGATGGGTTCGCGCCCGCGGCAACCGAGGCAAGACCTTCGATGGTAGTGATTTCCTGTCCTTCGACAGCACTCACCGGCGTCACGCAGCTTCTCACCGCGCTGCCGTTTATATGCACGGTGCAGGCGCCGCAGGAGGCGATACCGCAGCCAAATTTCGTTCCTGTCATGCCCAGTTCGTCACGCAGAGCCCAAAGCAAGGGCATCTCTGGCTCTATATCCAGGCTCTGTTCTACGCCATTAATCTTAAAAGTCGCCATGTTAAATCCCCTGCGGAATGTTCTGCTGTTCTTGTGAAAAATATTTCCCTAGTATACCAGTGCGGTGGGGCTATCCAAATGTCAGGAGTCGAGCGTGAAACTCCGTTTAACCCGCAATTAGAGTCTCCTTAAAGTTTTTCGCTTGACTAAAAGTGCATTAACAGGAAGATTGGCTGAAGGGCTGTATCGAGCAACGCCGGAGGGTAACGTCAGACCTCCCGTTGTAACACGCGATCAAGAATTACATTAATTAACTAGGTGAATAAAATATGAAAAAAATATTAAGCGGATTGCTGGTTTTATCTCTTGCAGTATTAGTTGGCTGTGTGGCCAGTGGCCCACCTCCTGCAGTGGGTGTTTGGGATGCAACAGTTAATTCTCCTCAAGGGTCGCTTGCGGTCGTTCTTACAATGAACGCAGATGGAAGCGGTGAGATGACGGCAAATATGTTCGGTAGCACGCCTATTTCTGACATCGCTTATGCTGATAACACGACAGCCTTTACTGCTACGATCTCGGTACAAGGCCAACAAGTTGTTTTAGATTTCACCGGCGCTGTTGAAGGCGATACATTGAGCGGCGTATTCGACTCTAGTTATGGCCCGTCTGACGTTACTGCTACACGTCAGTAAGTATTATAGCTTTGAGAAAAGGGTCGCTAAGCGACCCTTTTTTATGTGCGATGAGTTCTTGATTCTATTTCGATCAGGCCTTCGAAAGTTTTTCCAATAGCCATCTTCCTAGGCAAACCCTAAAGCACTCTCTAAGCTATTGAAACAGCTTGCTTTACTCCGTTTAACTCGCAATTAAAGTATCTCTAAAGTTTTTCGCTTGACTAAGGGTGTATTAACAGGAAAACTGGCTCACCGTTACTCAATCGGGGCATCTTCTCAGGGACTATTGCTTGAGATGATGGGGCAAGGGCTGTATTGAGTAACGCTGGAAGGTAATGTCAGACCTTCTGTCGTAAAACACGAAAAAGAATTACATTAATTAACTAGGTGAATTAAACATGAAAAAAATATTAAGCGGATTGCTGGTTTTATCTCTCTCAGTATTAGTCGGCTGTGTGGCAGGTGGTCAGCCTCCTGCATTGGGTATTTGGGATGCAAAAGTTAGCTCTCCAATAGGTGTGCTTCCAGTCGTTATTACAATGAACGCAGACGGCAGCGGCGAGATGGTAGCAGACGCGTTTGGCCCGACTCCTCTTTCTGGCATTGTCTATGCAGACAACACTGCAGCCTTTACTGCTACGATCACAGTACAAGGCCAGCAAGTCGTTTTGACTTTTACTGGAACGGCTGAAGGCGATGCACTGAACGGGAAATTCGGTAGTGACTATGGTGATATAGGCGTTACTGCTACACGTCAGTAAGCTTTGTAGCTTTGAAAAAAGGGTCGCTTAGCGACCCTTTTTTATGTGCGATGAGTTCTCTAAATGATACTGAAGCGCAACTTCTCTTCGACGAGTTCTAGATTCTGTTTCGCGTTTGGACTGTTCGGATGCACTTCGATCAGATCCTCGAAAGCCTTCTTTGCTTTGCCCAATTCCTTTCTCTTAATGAATACCATGCCAAGTCCAGACAAGGCGCCAAAATGCCTTGGCTCAAGTTCAAGGGTCTTCTCGATATCACTAATCGACGCATCAAAATTTCCTAATACATAATGTAAAGTGGCACGCTTGTTCCAGCCCTCCGCATACTCTGGAAAGATTTCAGTAAGGCGATTAAAGACAACCATCGCCTCAGCATAACGTTGTGTATTCATACGCTGAGTGCCGACAAGCATAAGTTGTTCTACATCGGCATTGGCATGCTGTAGCCAGATTTCCCATATTTGGCTCTCGGTGATGGCAATAGTACGAGCATTTTCTGTAACTTGAAGGGCCGCGAATAAATCGTCTAGGCGATTATCGGTTTGGTCGGCGTGCAATAAACTGCTTGCTGATAAGGTGACTATAAACAAGAGTAGGCGTATGCCCATGAGAGTCCCTCCATTTACATTTTCGCGAGTAACACAAAGGCTTATCGTGTAGCGAGATAGAGAGTATAGCTCCGGCTAGGAGCCAATTGCTAGAAGTACTCGGCGGATGACATATGCCAATCGTCGCGATAGCTCTCGGGTATACTATCTGTATGTAATTGATTTTTGATTAAAGGTTCGTAAATTTCATCGAAATTTCTCGAACGTCCCTCGAAGCGGCTGAACAGGTCGGCAGGAGATAGATGCGCAGGGTTTTCGAATCCCATCGCACCGCATAGATCGAGGAACGCATGCACAGTTGCATCATGGTAGTTCCTAACCCTTTCAGCCTTCTCATCAACTACTACCGCTCTAGCTCTAGCTGGGTTTTGTGTCGCTATGCCGCTAGGACATTCATTGGTGTTGCAGGCTTTCGCCTGAACACAGCCTATAGCAATCATCATAGCGCGCGCGGCATTGACCGTATCAGCTCCAAGAGCAATTTTCTCCAGCACGTCAAAACCGCTGGCGGTTTGACCCGCACTAATCAATCGAATCTGATCGCGTAGGCCTGCCCCTATGAGTACTTCATTAATATAGTAGGTGGCTTCTATGCAGGGAGTGCCAAGTCGGTTTGAGAATTCAACCGGAGCAGCGCCGGTGCCTCCCTCTGATCCATCGATAGTTATAAAGTCGGGTAATATTTTCGTTTCGAGCATGGCCTTCACGATGGCCAAAAATTCGACTTTCCTTCCGAGGCAGAGTTTGAAGCCAACAGGCTTGCCGCCACTGAGTTTGCGCAGGCGCTGCACAAACTGCAGTAATCCCTTGGGTGTATCAAACTCTGGATGGCTAGCTGGCGAATTCACGGTCTTACCAACTTCAACTAATCGTATTTCTGCAATTTCTTTCGTAACTTTTGCGCCTGGTAACACGCCTCCATGGGAAGGCTTGGCACCTTGTGAGAGTTTGATCTCAATCATTTTTACAGTATCAATGACGGCACGTTCGGCGAAAGCATCGTCGTTAAACGAGCCATCAACATTACGGCAGCCGAAATAAGCAGTGCCAATCTGCCAGATAATGTCGCCGCCATACTTAAGATGGTATTTGCTCATTCCACCTTCGCCGGTGTTGTGAGCGAAACCACCCATTGCAGCGCCTTTGTTAAGTGCTGCAATGGCGTTCGAGCTCAGTGCGCCAAAGCTCATGGCAGATATATTGAGTCGCGATGCGCTATAGGGCTTCGTGCATTCAGAGCCGCCGAATACAACGCGAACATGTTCCTCGGCAATCTCTTTCACGTTTATAGAATGATGAAGGCTGCGATATCCCTCTTCGAGAATATCCTGCTCGGAACCAAAGGGGAGAGTATCGTTAGCGCCTTTAGCGCGGCGATAAATCAGGTTTCTGCGTTCTCGCGAGAAGGGCTTCTCCTCGACGTTGTTGGCTATAAAGTACTGTTGGATTTCTGGCCGGATGAATTCAAGTGCATAACGGATATTCGCTAGAACTGGGTAGTTCCTTCTGAGGTTGCTGATGCCGAAGAAAATCTCGTAGCCACCAATCAGCGTCCAGCCTAAGAAAAATGAGAAGAAAGATAGTGCAATAGGAGCTGCGAGAAAATTCTCAAGGGAATACGAGCTATCGATGCTATTGAGGAGGCAAAAAAAGCTGATCGGAAGAAGCAGAAGAGCGATTATCCAGTAAATTCTTGTCACTACAGTCATAATTAAGCACTCGAAATAGTTGTAGGTATTCCCCGCATTCGAGAGCAATGACAGCAGCTAATCCGGACTTCAGGTCGAAGCCCGGACTATGTCATAGCATTGATGCAAGGTGCTAAAAGTTTAAGACCAGAGTTATGGCAGTTTCAGTGTCAGTTTTCTCTCTATTTATAGGTACGTCAGTTTGGTGCTTAACCTTAACCGAGAATTTCAAAGAGAGGTTTTCAAGGATGTCTGTTTGGATGCCTGTCTCTGAGCGGTAGATTTTGCTATCGCTACCCGCCTCGATGCTGAAGTCTTGAATGAAATCGGCAGACTCAGACACATTCCAGAGGTAGTTGGCAGCTAAACGCGCGATGGCCGCGTTTTCGGTTTCTAACTCAGTCTCCGAACGACGTATACCCATACCAGCGGTCAGGCTCAGAGTCATATTTTCTCTGCTCTGCAGCATATTTCGACCATAACTGACGGTGATATCTGATTGACTCTCGAAGCCGCTAAATTTGTCATTCTCATAAGCGACACGACCTTGTATGTAGCTATCTGGATTGGTCGCGTAGTTAGCGCTGGCTGTATGATAGAGTCGGTTTGCGTTTGATATGCCCTCTTGAGAGGAACGAAATCCATCACTTGTGAATTGGTAGTCCCAGGCCTCAGAATGATCCCAATCTACAATGACACTGTATTTTATGTTCTCGTTTTCCGTATTACCGGAAGTAAAAATGGCGCCTAATTCCAATTGTGTAGCAACACTGGATTCTTCCTGCGCTGAAGCGTTTAGGCTGAAAATCGCAAGCAGGTTGCATAGACTGTATGCAAAAATATTTTTCATGTTGATCATCCCTAAGTAGTGAGGCGCAGCATTTTACAGATAGCGTTTGCAAATAGCTATTTGCTGGCCCACATAGCCGGGCGAAAGCCGGCTAATGCAGGAAAAAACTCTAGCGCTCCAGCACTCGACTTTGCTGGAGTTGGCTGTCTATATGGGGTATAAGGCAGCAGTACGTTGGGCTTTTCAGCCTTTAACCATTCGTTCTTGCCTAGATTTCAGTGTCAGAATCTATCGATGAAAACCCTCTACCTTCTTCGTCATGCCAAATCCAGTTGGGACAACCCCGACCTGAAAGACTTCGAACGACCGTTGGCTGATCGTGGGATTAGAGATTTACCGCTTATGGCTGAGCGGTTTCGGGCAAGAGAAGGGCGAGTAGCTTGTATAATCTGTAGCCCCGCCATACGCACCAAAACCACCGCGAAGATGTTTGCTAAAGAGATCGGCTTTCCGGGTGATGAGATTGGTAGCAATCCAGAACTATATTTCGCCGGGTCCAATATGTTTCTTAAAGCAGCCAGCTTATTAGATGATGATTGTGAGGCTGCGATGCTGGTGGGGCACAACCCAGCTATTACCGATTTCGTGAATGAGATGACGGGCAGCGATATTGATAATATTCCTACTTGCGGCTTGGTGCAGTTGAGTCTACCGATTGACACCTGGTCAGAAATAACATTTTCCTGCGCCGAGCTAGTCGAATTCGATTACCCTAAAAAATCTCGAGAGACCAATGAGCTTTAAGCTCGTGAGAACGGCCTTAGCTTTGCTTGGCATTGTTTGTTTGGTGACTTGTGGCGATCAGGCGATAGTCTCAAAAACAGCTGGTCCAGCTGCGCCGCCCGCAAGCACAAGCAGTGAAGAAGCCTCAGAGCAAGCAAACGTTGGCCGTTGGTATGATGGCGAACAAGTTGTGCTAGGACGCGAGGTGTTCACGCAAAACTGTGCCGTCTGTCACGGAGCGCAGGCGCAGGGAATTGTTGGGGATTGGCGCGAGAAATTGGATGATGGTTCATTTCCGCCACCGCCTCTTAACGGTTCGGCGCACGCCTGGCATCACCCGCAGGAAGTATTGATGCGAGTTATCGACTACGGTGGTGAGGCTATGGGCGGGAAAATGCCAGCATTCATCGATGTGCTAGAGCGGGATGAGAAGCTAGCGGCTATTGCCTATTTTCAGAGTTTCTGGTCCGAAGAGACCTATCAGCAATGGATGAAAATGGGTGGGGCGAATTAAGTCTTCGATCTTGCTAGTGTTATTGCTGCTAAGCGCTTGCGCATCGCCGCTTCTGGATCAGACGGAACAGTGGCAGTCGCAGCTACATGCCGAGCATGTGTTAGTCGGTATGGTTTGGGATAGCCAGGCTGATAGTTTTATCGAGGTGGATGAATTATTTTCTCGAATAGAAGGTGTCAGTTATCTTCTTTTAGGAGAGAAGCACGACAATCCAGATCATCATGCGCTGCAACTTCGTATTTTCGACCATGTTCTTCAAGCGGGCGCTGTGTCGGCTATATCCTTCGAGATGATGAATAGTGATCAGCAGCCGCTACTGCGAGATATGCCGCTAAGCCGCCAGAGTAGTCTCGCGCAAATCAATGAATATCTACGCTGGGACAACGACGCTTGGAATTGGGATTATTATGGGCCGCTGCTACGTAGAGCCATACAGGCTGGCGTATTGATAAATGCAGCAAACATTAGCAATGAAGAAATGATGGAGGTGTATGGGGCGCCAACATCGGTGAATATCGAAGGCGTACTGGACGAGCAGGCGATGGAGGCTCTGGATAAAGACATCGATGAGAGCCACTGTGGCATGTTGCCTAAATCGCAATTCCCCGCCATGGTAAGAGTGCAGCAGGCGCGAGACTTCGCCATGGCGAACAGTCTAGCAGTAAGTAAGGAGCAGCAGTTACAGCTACTCATCGCAGGGAACTACCATATACGTCGCGACCTAGGCGTGCCTAACTATCTATTGAAGAGGGAATCGAGCTTAGAGGAGGGCCAGATTGTGTCTCTGGCCTTCATGGAGGTCGATGAGGCCAGCAGTGAGCCGGCCGATTATCTTCAGCAATTTGGTAGCGTGAAGGCCTATGATTACATCTGGTTCACGCCTGCCGTTAGCGATGAGGACTACTGTGCCTCACTGCGCTAGCAATAGCGCCTATGCTTGAATAATGGGCGGAATCGAGACACACTAAGTGCTCGCTTACGCCCTTAATCTTAGTCATGTAAATACCCGAACCTATGCTGTCGTTCTCCAGGCTAAACAAAGCATTTATGCCATTACTCTTCCTGCTAATCGGCATTCAATGTGGAATGTCCACTGCGGCAGAGGATGAGTTTGCCGAGCTAGCTTACGACGACGCGGGCGAATTCAGTTTTGTTCGCGTGCAGTTCGATACCTATTACGGTGGTGGCTACGGTTATGGTCCCTGGTCGATCGATTTCCCCGATGCCGATATTAATTTCCTGCGCGGCGTTTCCAGACTGACTAATATCCGCGTGATGAGCGATCCCATAGTGCTACGCTTCGATGATGAGGAAATATTCGATTACCCGTTCCTGTATATGTTAGAAGTGGGTCAAGGAGGCGGGCTAAGTATGAGCCCAAACGAGATAGATAATATTCGCGAATATTTACTGCGCGGCGGCTTCTTGCTTATCGATGACTTTTGGGGACAGCAACAGTGGGATAATTTCTATTCTTCCTTTAGCCAAATATTTCCAAATCGAGAAGTCGTAGAGTTAAAAGCGGATCATGAAATTTTTCATGTTTACTACGATATCGATGGCCCACAAATGATTCCTGCATTATTCCGCGATGATGACTATGGCGAGCAAGGCATTAACTTCGCAACAAATCACGCGATTCTCGACGACGATGGTCGAATCATGGTGCTAATTAATTGGAATTCCGACATGGGTGATGGCTGGGAGCACACTTACCACCCAGCCTACCCAACACGTCACGCAAACGCTGCCTATCGATTGGGGATAAATTATTTGGTTTATTCTATGACACATTAATGTGTCGCATTCGGCGTTGAGTTTTCGATGGACCCACTTGAGTTTCGTACGATTCGTATTGCCTTCGTGGAAGGACCCGATCAGGTGACAATCGAGTTAGTCGAAGAAGAGCATTAGGGGTCATGCAAATATGTGTCTTCTAGTGATGCATCGGGTCCATCTTCTTGGGGTCGATATTCAAACCTTTCAGTTGTTTTCGTAGCTGAGCGGTATCGAGCTTGTCGAGTTTGAATAAGCCTACTAATGCTGCCTGACAGATATAGTCAGGATTAATCTCGAAATAGTTTCTAAGCTCGGCGCGGGATTCGCTCAATCCATAACCATCGGTACCCAGTGCTGTAAAATGTCCGGGTAGCCATGGAGCAATGCTGCTGGCAAAAGCCTTCATGTAGTCACTAACGGCAACAAAGCTGCCGCTAGTGTCTTCGAAGAGTTTGGCTACGTAAGGCGCTACTGGCTTTTTAAAGGGATTGAGCCGATTCTCGCGTTCACATTCATTACCATCGCGTAGCAGTTCGTTGTAACTGGTGATGCTCCAAACGGAAACATTGAATCCTTTATCTTCTAGAATATCTCGGGCAGCGAGCACCTGCTGCATGATCGAACCGCTGCCTAATAGGTGTATGTCGCTCTGCTTTTCTTTTTTCGTGCTGCTTAGTAAGTAGCCACCGGAGACTATCGCTTCATCAATGTTCTTGCTCGATGGCAAAGCCGGCATCGAGTAATTTTCGTTATAGGCAGTGATGTAGTAGAAGATATTTTCCTGCTGTTCGTACATGCGGCGGATGCCTTCGCGCACGATTACAACCAGCTCGTAGGCGAACGCCGGATCATAACTCTTCAGATTCGGATAGGTATTCGCAACAACCTGTGAGTGACCATCCTGATGTTGAATTCCCTCGCCATTCAAGGTTGTCCTGCCCGCAGTGCCGCCGATAAGGAATCCTCGGCAGAGCATATCGCCACAGGTCCAGATCATATCGCCCACCCGTTGGAAGCCGAACATCGAGTAGAAGAAGTAGAACGGAATCATCGGCAGGCCGTGAATCGCATAGGCCGTTCCTGCCGCGAGGAAAGAGGCAAGAGCACCGGTTTCGCAAATGCCTTCCTGTAGAATTTGACCGTCCTCCGCCTCGCGGTAGGCAAGCAATGTGTCGGCATCGACTGGTGTGTAACGTTGCTCCTGCGGCGAGAATATACCTGCAATCTTGAACAGAGATTCGAGCCCGAATGTGCGTGCCTCGTCCGGGACGATGGGTACGATGTATTTATTCAGTGATTTATCCCGTAACAGTACTGACAAAATCCTAACCAAGGCCATAGTGGTAGATTGCGGGCGATCACCCGAGCCAGCTGTAAGCGTCTTGAAAGACTCTAAGGGTGGCGGTGATAGCGCAGGACAGTTCTCTTCGCGTTCCGGAATCGAGCCGCCTAATGCTTCGCGGCGTGCTTTTAGGTATTTCACTTCTGGGCTATCGTCAGCAGGTTTGTAGAACTCGGCGCGGCGTATTGCATCCTCGTCGAGTGGGATGCCAAAATTTTTCGCAATCAGCAGGCGCTGATCACCATCTAGGTCCTTCTTCTGATGGGCGGTGTTGCTGCCCTCCGTACCAACGATGCGGTCTCCCTTTACCGTCTTAACCAGAATGACCGTCGGCCCGCTTGTACACTTTGCCGCAGCGTCAAAAGCGGCATAGACTTTTCGCGCATCTTGGCCACCACGCTTGATCTGTTTTACTTCACCGTCATTCAATGAATTCATCATTGCTTCGAGCTCAGGATTACCATCTACCCAGTGTTCTCGTTGGTGTTCGCCGGGGAGAACTGAGTAGCGTTGATAGTCGCCGTCTACGCATTCCTCCATGCGATTGCGCAGGCTGCCATTGTGATCCTGGTTAAGCAGCTTGTCCCAGCCCGAACCCCATATTACTTTTAATACATTCCAGCCGGAGCCTTTGAACGAGGACTCTAGCTCTTGAATGATCTTGCCGTTGCCGCGAACCGGCCCGTCGAGTCTTTGTAAATTGCAGTTGATGACGAGAACTACGTTGTCGAGCTTCTCTCTGGCAGCGATGTTGATTGTGCCTAACACCTCAGGCTCGTCGGCCTCACCATCACCGATGAAGCACCACACCTTGCCTCCTAGCTTGGTCTTCAAGCCACGGTTTTCAAGATACTTAGCGAAGCGCGCTTGGTAGATCGCTGTGGGCGTAGATAGGCCCATCGAGGCGTTTGCTACCTGCCAGTAATCTGGCATAGAGCGAGGGTGAGGGTATGAGCTTAGTCCTGGCTCATCCTGTAGCTCGCGTCGGAAATTTTTGAGTCGTGACTCGGGAAATCTGCCTTCAAGCCAGGAGCGGGAGTACATTCCAGGAGAGCTGTGTGGTTGTGGAATAACTAAATCCCCACCGTAATCCGTCGAACGTTTGCGGAAGACATGGTTGAAGCCAACCTCTAGCATGGTCGCGGCCGAGGCATACGTAGAGATGTGTCCGCCAACACCAGCTCCAGAATCCTGCCCCTGTAACACCATGGCCATAGCGTTCCAGCGTATAATATTTTCTATAGACTGCTCCATATCGATGTCGCCGGGGTAGGCGGGCTCGTCCGATACAGGGATAGTATTGAGGTAGGGCGAATTGAAGGAGGTTTCAGCCGAGGGAATTTTACGATTGCTGCTCCAGTCATTCAGATCATCGAGCAAGGACCGAACACCTGCGTCACCGTAATAATCGTGAATATTCTCCAGCGCTTCGAGCCATTCGGAAATATCGCCTTCGATACCAGTTTTCAATGTCGCTTTTTCATTCATGCTTGTAATGCTCAGTTTGGAAGGCCATGAGACCGGTAAAATCACAGCAGCCCGCTGATCATCTGTTCAGATTGTCAATTATATAGGAGACCTACCAATACCAATACCAAATGATAACTAAATCGCGCATTCTTTTGTCAGACATTCAGTTGCAGCAATAGAGGATGATAGAAACTGAAGGACAAGCAAGCTTAGACAGCTAGTCCTCATTGACGATTTCGAATACCACGTTAATGCTCGTCTGGTATCTGATTTCATCAAATGTCGGTGCGACAGCAGGGGCAGAGACAGCAATAGAGCTATTACTACTTCTGGCATCCATCGACATCTCCTGCGCCATTGCCGCTCTAGGCATCGCTCTAGCCATCTGCCGGATGCCGCCGTAGAAGAAATTTATCGGCTTTAACTTTAGGCCGAGACTGTTTTCATAATAGAGCTTCTGCGCCATGACATCCTGCAGGGCAATCTCTTGCACTTGGTCTTCGAAGGCATCTTCCTCACTGTGCTCGAATGCTGTGCTCTCGAATTCTACCTCGTCATGTTGGTCAGCCGCCGCGGCCAGCAGTTGCAGATGCTCCTCGCTGAGCACCTCTATTTCCATGCGTGCCGACACCTCGAAGCTATTTGGGTTACGACCGAACAGCCCGAACTGAGGCGAGCTGGAGAACTTCGAGTTGTTGATGTCAGCGGCGGGGATGCCTGCGGCGACAAACTCCTGGATCAGTTCGAGTCGCAGAGCCTGATTAGATTCCATAGCTTGACTGAGGCTGCGTTCGTCGGATGTGACCATCAAACTGATCTTAGCCACATCCTTATAAGCCGTTAACTCGCCTTCGCCATTGATATTTACTGTATTGGGCCTGGGCTGCAAGAACTCGCGTAGCTCGTCTGCTGTACCTGAGAGCTGCGCCTGCGCGAGGCTAGAATGGCTGAAGCCTGCGAGTGAAGTGACAGCTGCTGTTGCCAGAAAGAGTGATAGTAATTTATTCATGATGATGTCCTTATGAGAAATGGTGACTCGATCCGCCCGGTCAGGCAAGACGTGGGAGGCCATTATAACTTGTAGAGAAATCGTGCTCTGCTATCCAAGACGCAAATCCGGTCACTATAGTTCTAGCTGGTGAGAGTGGTTTCGATTCTACAGCCTTAAACAACAATTGACTGTGCCGAGGATTCAGTGTCAAATGACAACATGCTGACATAGGTATTTCCATTTCTACTATAATAGCCACCCGAACTCGGATTTACCGCATATTAGGATGGGATTTAGAGGAAAATCAATGCATTCCCCCAAGCGCATGCTGTTTCTTGACCTTGTATTGTCCGTATTCAGGCTGAATGGGCTCTTAATAGCGGAAGGTGACGACATGACCGAGGCGCTGGGTCTAACCAGTGCTAGATGGAAGGTCATCGGTGTCATCGCCTTGTCTAATGCGGGGCTGACAGTGCCGGGCATCGCCCGTGTCCTCGGCCAATCGCGGCAGGCAGTGCAGCGCATCACCGATGTTATGGTCACCGACGGCCTACTTTCCTATCAGCCCAACCCTAAACACAAGCGCTCGGTGCTAGTCGTGCTCACCGAAGAAGGTAGGGCTGCCTATAAGGATCTGCGCGACGTTCAGGACCCTTGGGCGATTGAGAACACTGAAGACATCCCCAGCGAAGAATTGGATGCAGGCCTGCGTCTCGTGCGTCGCCTCATTCAGAAATTCGACAAATAGCCATGAAAGACACTAAGACCAGACTGCCTCGTGATCTATATACGGCAGAGCAGGTCCGTTTGCTCGAAAAGATTGCGATTGAGCAATTCGACATCCCCGGTTTCACCCTCATGCAAACGGCGGCTTCGATCGTCTTCGACAAGCTAATGGAAAAATGGCCGCAGACACGCCATGTGCAAGTGTTTGCTGGTTCGGGCAACAATGCAGGCGATGGCTATCTAGTAGCAAGCCTGGCGAAAGAGCAGGGGCTAAGCACTGAGGTCATTACCCTCACCGATCCTGATAATTTACAGGGCGATGCGAGGCTCGCTGCCGAATGGGCGGCTAAGCAGCAAGTTTTGATAACGCCCTTCTCCGATTTCGATGCGGCGCATGAGAAAGATCACGCCCATCCCGTTGTCGTCGATGCATTGCTCGGTACTGGCTTAAATAGAGAGGTGACGGGGGACTACGCAAAGGCCATCGAATTCATCAACAGTGCAGATCGACCTGTGCTTGCGATCGATATTCCTTCCGGACTCAGTGCGGACACGGGCAGCTGTCTCGGCGTCGCGCTCACTGCGGATGTAACAGTTACCTTTATTGGCTTAAAGCAGGGTTTACTCACGAATCAAGCCGGCGACCATGTTGGTGAGTTGATCTATCACGAGCTCGCTATTCCCGATCGAGTATTCACTAGCGAATCCTCGCCGAAACCGATAGCAGGGCGCATAGATATCAATTCGACGACGGCGCTGCTAGCGCCCCGTGCAGCTGCATCTCACAAGGGTAGTCACGGTCATGTGTTAATCATCGGCGGTAATTCGAGTTTCGGTGGCGCTGTGATCATGGCCGCCGAAGCGGCCCTCAGAAGTGGAGCGGGTCTTGTTAGTGTCATCACTCGCTCCTGTCATCGTCCTGCTTTGCTAGCGAGAAGGCCGGAAGTCATGGTGCTGGGAACCGAAGATGAAGATGTTAATATCGATGAGCTAATCTCCCGAGTGACGGTAATCGTGATCGGCCCCGGGCTAGGGCGTGACGACTGGGCGCGTGGGCTAATGCAGAAGGCGCTGTCTACCCAGATGTCTGCGGAGATACCGCTAATTATCGATGCCGACGCTCTCCATCTACTCGCAGAGAAGCGCGAGCAGGGCACTGCGGATAAAGGTACCGGAATAAAAAGGGGCAACTGGATACTCACTCCTCACCCGGGTGAGGCAGCGGCACTCTTGGAGTGTTCGATTGCAGAGGTACAGAGCGACCGATTTCAAGCAGTGGCTAAATTGAATGACACCTGGGGTGGTGCTTGTCTCCTCAAGGGAAGCGGTAGTCTGATCTGTACGAACGAAAATTCGCAGCAGAATTTTTTCCTCTGCAGCGAGGGTAATCCCGGTATGGCAACAGCTGGCATGGGTGATGTGTTGAGCGGGCTCGTCGGCGGCCTGGTCGCGCAAGGACATTCCTTACAGAGCAGTCTCTGCGCTGGCGTCTGCATTCACGGCGAAGCGGCAGATCTCTCCATGCAGGCAGATGGTCAGCGTGGCATGGTGGCAACAGACCTTATGCCGTATATCCGGCAGCTCGTGAATCCGGTGTGGTGAGTTGTCTGTGTTTTATTGCTTAGAGAAAAAATTAGAGCAGCAGCATAGCCCATACAAACACGACCAGTAGAAGCGCCACGAAGACTGCAGCCGAACCTATATCCTTAGCTCTCTTGGCGAGAGTATGAAACTCGCTACCACCCCGATCGATGCCTGCTTCTATTGCAGAATTGATTAGCTCCATTAGCAAGACTACAAATAGAGAGCCAACTAAAAGTACTTGTTCTACTCGCGACTGGCCTAGCCAGAGTCCCAGGGGCGCAAGAATACAAAATAAAACCACCTCCATTCGGAACGCTGCCTCGTGTTGGAAAGCAGCCTTGAGGCCGGCCAAGGAAAAGCCCGTAGCGGCAATTAATCGTGCCACCCCTTTTTTCTTTGGTGGTAGTTGTGAATCTGTCTCGTTCATTTTTGAATGCTTATTCCTAGGATGCCAATGGAGGATAGAGGCAATCGAAGAAGAAGTCTAACACTAACACTATGTCCCTACATCCAGTCCATTCCATCCATTGTTGGCAGTGATTAGTTGTTCTAGTTGCGGCGGACGATAATTGCTATCGGCCAAGTAGCGTTCCTTGACACTCGGATGTATCTTCGTCGGTGTTCTGTCGATGAGCAGGGGGCGCAGTAGCGGAGTTTTGAATCGATATACGTGGTTGCGAGATTTGTGAGTCTTTGCCTTAGCGCTATCAATAAGCGCAGAAACGATATGCGGCTCAATTTTCATGCCTTCCTTCTGCGCCTCGTCTAGCATCCATTTCAGTGGTGCATCGGCGGCGATCAGCCCTGTTGTTTTATCTGGCGCATAGGAACCTCCGACATCCGCATGCACGCCAGCAAACCAAACTTGTTTTAGATTTACCCCAGGACGGGGTTCCCAAACAGTAGGCTCGAAATCCTGCCGCTGTTCATCTATCGCGAGTGCGTGGCGCGCAAAGGAAACGTTCGAACCCATCTTCGTGTCATAGAACTCATCCTTTCCCTCAAATAGGCCCATCAAACTAAATGGGATACCCAGCGCACCTACCGTATCCCACACGCCCACGAAATGAACATTTCTCGATCGCTGGCAATGGTCTGAGCGGAATTGCTTGGCGTTATCGCCAGAAGGATGATTCTTATCACTCGCGCTCTTATAGATCTCCCAGGCTTCGGCTATGCGAAGTGCATCTGCCCGTTTCAAGATGCCGCAGTTGTTGATCAGTCCGCAGAGTGCTCTGACTGTGTAGGCGCCGCGACTGAAACCAAAAAGATAGATCTTATCGCCATTGGCATAGTTCTGAACGATGTAGCGATAGCCGTCGAGAATATTTTTGTGAATACCGCGACCAGTCGCGCCTGCAGTCATATTATTGTGATAGGAGCCTAGGCCCCAGTCATAGAACACGTGCTGTTTTAGTGAGCCGGAAGATGGTTTGATGGCGCGAGCAAGTTTTAAAACATTGGTCGGAAAATCTTTCTCGACATCTTCTTCCGGTCGATTCCAGGTGCCGTCAGCGCAAATTATTATGTTGGCCATGTTCTTCTTTTCCTCTTAAAACCAAAAGTGCGACGCTGCCATTTCACACTGCGCATCTGCTTCTGGTATTTTTGATTTCATCATTATAGTCACTACAGTGACCGGCAGGACAGGCCTGAATTTGTAAGGAATCTCCGACAAGTGGGTCTAGCGTATTAGTATCTATTTCCAGCAGCTCGAAGCAAAGTGTAAGATGCAATGTAATTATAAAAAAATACCGAGGAGTGAATATTTTGAAAAAGCAAAGTTATGGATCTGCCCATCTGAATCGCCGCGCTGCCATGAGGAGGCTCCTTGGTATCGGTGTGGTCGGGGCTGGGGCTGGTGTGTCGATGGCCTTCGGTGACGGGGAGCCAGAGACCGCCGAGCTGATGCCTTCCACGGTGACCTTTCCTGAAGGGGCTGTGATCCGTACCCTACTGGATGACATAGACCCGAACGTCCTCGCGACTGGGGCGACGATGATGCACGAACATCTTAGTTATGACTACCAGAGCCCCCCTGCGGAGCCATACTACGCGAATACGCCTCCACCTCCTCCCCCAAGTAATGATGTGATGGTCGACATGATGGTGGAAGAACTCCAAATGGCGCATTTCGATGGAGTGAGGTGTATCGTCGACTCTTCAGTTGGGCCGCGCACGGAACTGCAGCTGGAAAACCTGCGTGCGATGGCAATGAGGACGGACATGCAGATCGTACTAGGCGGTAGTTATTTTCTGGAGCGTCGATACCCTGAGGATATTATCGCTGCTTCGCAGGAAGAGATCACTGAAAGGATGGTGGCGCAGTCGCAGCGAGAACGCTGGGGAAGCCTTGGCGAAGTAGGTAGCTCCTTTCCGGAGATGACCAAGGCCGAGCGCAAGATGACAGCGGCGACGGCGCAGGTACATAAGCAAACCGGGCTGCCGATTTTTACCCATGTTCCCCATGAGAGCTGCCCAAGCTGTGCGATCGATCAGCTCGATATATACGATAGAGAGAATGTCGATATGGCTCACCTCGCCATCGGTCATCAGTCGACTATCAGGCGGTCAGACGATCCGACGTGGGAGACCCATAAGGAAATCGCGAGCCGCGGGGCATTTGTCGCCTTCGACACGGTTGGACACCGGATGAAGACATCTTTCATTCCCGCGCGGGAGAAGATCGACATGGTGTTGAACATGATTGAGGCTGGCTACGAGGACCACATCCTGCTCTCGTCCGATCTTGCGAATACGGCACACATTAAGACGAACTGGGGTAATGGTTTCTCGACTGTCGTCATTCAGTTCGTGCCTAAGCTACGCTATTTTGGTGTTCCGGACGAAACCATCCAGAAGATCCTAGTCGACAACCCGCGCCGCTGGCTCGCATACCTGCCGAAAACCTAAGGAATTGCCGCGTGTTATTGCGGCTTTGCTGGAATGACGTTGGATTGCTGAGCTGCTAAAGAAATCAGCTTGCTATGAGTGATTTGATAGCGAACAGAACGTCAGTATTGAGGTGGGAGAAAGTTTAAATCGATAGAGCAGGGGCATGTTTTGGCACCCCTGCTCTTTGATTATTTCTTTATGGTGTAACTTGTACGCGCTGGTAAGCGTTGCTCCAACAGCACTGATCCAGACCGTCACTATCAGAGGCCTTCCAGTTATCCACTCGGGCACGAACTATATACTCACCAGGTTCAGAGAAAGTAGCTATGACTCTGGCCGGGCCCTTTCCGGCGGGTATTGCAACTCTGGATGATTGTGCCGGTACAGTTACCCGCGTGCTGAGATTTACTTGAGCCGGCACTGCAATGAAAGGAGTAGAGGCATGTTCAGTAAAACTCACTCCGGCAGGCCCCTGATGCTCGTACCATGTAACGCGAGAATCGAGTGGCTTGGCAAATAGAGGATTTGAAGGATCACGCACAGAAGGGTCTTCGGTATGAACTTCTATCGTCAGCGGAGCGCCGACGGAGATTGTTTTGGTCTGAGCCGCTACGACGCCTTCAGGGCCAGATCCACGACTTTCGTTTTTAAACCAAATAAAGGGTTGCACACTACCCTGTGGCCGCGGATTTCTATCAAGCTCATACGCTGACGAGTTAGCATCGCCAGGTACTTTAAGTTCTTCCAGCTTCCCTGTTTTGATGTGCCACCAAACAGATTCACCTAGCTTTGATGCTGGAATAGTGACGGCAAACACTCCAGGATTCCGTCCTGAGTAATAAATGCTAGGCTGTATCCCGTCAAACTGAGCTGGCTCCAGGCGATTATTCTCACCTAATGGGACGGTTACATCGTCAACATTTCTATTGTTGTATCCAAACGAGACAGTGATAGAACCGTCCTCATTAGCATACCAGCCTTCCATGAAAGGAATTACTGGCAGACCTCCGGGTGAAACCGGGAGTAAAGGTCTTGCTGGTTGCTGTGCATCAGCAGAAGCTACCATTACAATATTTGCGAGTAGTGCCAAAACTACACTGGCCACAACTGGTCTAAAACGTCTCATGAATATCAATCTCCAATATTTATATTAGTACTCGAGCTACAATGGGGCTGTATCGTGCAAACCCTAATCTCCGGATTGAGATTGCTTTTTACGTTCTCGCTCTTCGGCAATTTCCTGATACGTTTCCTCATCAAGATGACTGATGGCAATCCAAGCATGGTTCATCTCGTCTGCTGTGCGCTGCCCCCAGCCTACCCACTGCCTCGGATCCGGATTGTTCGGGTTGTTGGCCGTATTGTCATACCACTGCTTGAGTATCATGACGGCTCCAGTCGGTAACAGCGGCGCAGAATCTGGTTCATAGAGATGACTGTGGTGCCAAGTGGCACTCCAATTGGATACCATACTGACCAATTCGGTGCGGCCAGTTTCTGGATAGAAAATCTCCATTGAAGCTGCCGTCATACGCAGGTGTCCATGGGGTTGGAAGCTGTCGATGCGAACCGGGTGATCAAAGGAGTGGAGTCCCTGACTCATAAGGGTTCCATGAGGTGGGATAAACAAAGGGCCCTGGAATAACCTGTAAAAAGCCAGATCCTGACTGATTTTGGCCTTATAACCTACCGGGTGAAGCCAGATACCCAAATCGACTATGTTGTCCTTAACCACTGCGTTGGGTGCAGTCGCACCTAAGCCGCCGGGATACATATGAATATCCCATTGAATTTTGCTGTCTGGAAGAGCTGTGCGACAAACACCTTCAGGTACGATTTCGCCCCACTTACCCATGGCATATTCAGTCAGGGGGATTCGCTCAACTTCACCGTCTTCGGTTACCTCAGCAAAATACGTGTTGGAATGATGGACTACTGTCTTCGCCTCGCCGCGGGGCTTGATTTGAAGAGCCTTGATGCAACGCTCTTCAGTGATACCACTGTCAACAAAATGCTTGTCCCATAGGTCGTTGCCACTGGCAGGTACATCAATCGGAACGGATGAGACCATGATATCCGGCTCGCCGAATTGCTCAGCAAAACTCCAATCGTTAAGTCCTGGCAGCGCTGGTGCGGGAGGCAATTCTTCAAGATTTCCCAGAGGAGAGCCCTGATTTACCCAGGCTACCACGGTGTCGATATCTTCTTGGGAAAGGCGCCAGTCTCCTTGTAGGTCTTGAATGCCGATATCGTGGTCATAGGCATAAGGGGGCATCTCACGGTTTGCCACTTTCAGCTGAATCAAGGGGGCCCAAGGGCGCACTTGATCGAAGTTGGTTAATTCCATAGGTCCAATGCCGCCTTCGCGGTGACAGACCACACAATTCTCATTAATAATTTGGGCTACCTGACCTGAGTAAGTCACGGCTTCATCCGCTACGTCTGCAGCATTCAATATTTGTGCCTGAAACCCTAATAAACTGATAACCGCAATGCTGGCTCCAATACGTGGCAACTTATTCCACTGCTGTAAATTACTCATTAGCCTCTCCTAATTACTTGGGTAAGTTTAGAACACTGCAAAAACTGCGAGGAGCCTAGGGAAGCGCTAACTCACAGTTGGTCAGTTGTACTAAGGCGATACCGTTTTAACTGCGGCTAATCATGTGGCCGCGCTTGTACGCTCGAGCTAGTTAATATAGCCCTGCTAAGAAATCACTGAAACGCTGCCAAATCGCTACAACGCTTATAATCACTGGGATGTTAATGTTTCAATGAACATTTGTCCAACTGCTTTTTTGCAATCCGAACGACCGTTCGGGCCATAATTGGGGGTGCGGTTAGCCGCTTTTTGGCGTGCGTGATCCGGTCGTTTTCGCAAGCTTGGCCGCATATTGCAGGCGGCTGTTGCAAACGACTGATCGGGGGTCTTTCGTGACGCCCCTATCGAGGCTGTATGGCGATGAGAACGGCCCATTTATTACTAAGCATAGGGCCCAAAGTCACGACAACCTGTAATGCTGTGACAGATAAATTCAAACCTCAGTGAATTGGTATTTGTCTAGTTGCTGATAGGCAATCTAAGTCCTGATGGCATTGGCATCGTAGTATAAATATATTTCTTCGAATCGTGGAATTAGGAAAGCCAGAGAGCGTATGAAAGCTTCATCAGATCTGCTCCACGCTTTATTGCTAGTTCTTGATGAAGAAGAAGTTTCTAGTCAGCTGCGCACGACGGCGGAGAAACTGGGTTTCGAAGTTGAGATATGCGATGACTATCATTCTGTCGAATCAACAATCGAACAGAAGGAGCCCGATGTTCTTTTTTTAGACCTGCATTTCGGTCGCCGTGATGGTGTTGAGATATTGGCGCTGCTGTCGAGAAAGCGCTGCACATCCCGCATTTACATAATAGGCAATATGGATGAAAAAATTCTGGCTTCTGCCTGTCGGATAGGCCAGCAATTCGGCTTGGATGTGGGTGGGTTCTGGGAAATGCCAATCGACATTGTGGAAATCGAAGAGCGTTTGGCCTTGGAGATGGATAAGCGATCACGATTTAGCTCGGCGTGCCTCCAAGAAGCCATAGGACCAGGCGAGTTTGCGATTCAGTACCATCCTATTATTGTGGTATCTGCTGATCGCAACACGTCCGTCGTAGGGGTTGAAGTACGCCCTCACTGGGAGGACAAAAAGGGCTCCGTAATTTGGCTCTCGCAAATAATGCCCTTGATGCTTGAGGAAAAATTATTGCCAGAGTTCAACGCTCTGCTGATGAATAAGGCGTTAGAATCTTATTGCGATTGGTTAGAAACAGATTCAGATCTTGGTATTACCGTCTGCATGAACGAGGCGAACCTGACGAATCCAGATTGGCCAGATCTTATGATTGATATTGTTGATAAGTGGAATGTGCCTCACAAGCGTATTACGTTTGCCATCGAGCAACACGCGATGAAGGATGGAAGTGGTTTGGCGCTCAGCGCACTACTACGACTACGAATAAGTGGCTTCAATATTGCGCTTGATTCTATGGGAACTGACGTTGAGGAGCTAGACGAGCTGCTGCATATCCCCTTTAGTGAGCTCAGGCTAAAAAGAGTTCTTGTCAATGAGATAGGCAAGAACATGGAAGCCGAGTTTAATGTTAGTACTCTGATCTCGCTGGCCGCAAAACGGAACATCCAGACATGTGCAGTTGGCGTAAAAACACCGGAAGTGTTTACTTTTCTTCAAGACTCAGGCTGTACTACAGCTACTGGCGGCCTGTTCGGGAAGTCTCTGCCGGTTGCGCATGTGGCAAAGTTCTTCCGTAGTGAATTTTCATAATGAAAACGAATCATTACCACTATCGAGTAGTGGTCTCTTACAGCGGTAGCAATTATTTTGGCTGGCAAGATTTGGGCGATGCAGAGAATAAAGCCACAGTTCAGGGAGCGATCACTCAGGCGCTTAGAAAAATTTGTAAGTATGCAGACTGCACAGTTTCAGGAGCAAGCCGGACAGATGCGGGTGTTCATGCTCAAGGTCAAGTTGCCAAGCTCTCTATACCCTTAGAAATTACTGCAGAAAAACTTCAGCTTGGACTTAACTCTTTATTAGCTGAGGATATTCGGATTAGGCAGTGCACTACTAGCCATGCTGATTTCAATCCAAACAGGCAGAGTGTTAGCAAGAAATACCGTTACTACTTTTCTATCGATAGGGTGAGCTCGCCGCTTCTGCATGGAATTGTTGCCCATATTCCATCAAAACTAGAAGGTGCGCAAAGCGATACAGATTTAGATTTAGAAAGCATGAGGCAGGCTTGCAAGCTTTTTGTAGGGGAGCATGATTTTTACAGCTTCGCTAGCAAAGACAAAAATATTTCTTCGACTGTTCGAACGATTACCCAGTTTGAAATTAACAGCACCGATACCTTGGGTTTGGATATTGACGCCCATTACTTCGAGATCGAAGGGAATGGATTTCTGCGACACATGATCCGTTATATTGTTGGCGCTATCTTTGCTGTGGGAAGGCGTGGCATAGGGTCTGAGGATATTCACCATGCACTAAGTAATCGATTTGAAAAGAAGCTCAGCCCAAAGGCCGTGGCACGAGGACTTCACCTGATTGAAATTACTTACTAACAGTGTAGCGGCGGAGATGTTTCGCTGGTAAACCAAATTACCCCGATCCATTTTGTTTCGGCTCACGCCATTCAGTCGTTCTGCTTTATACTTCTCATTTATGCGATCAAAATATCAAATAGTTTTAGAGGATGAAGCCGCCACGCTCAAATTCGCCGCCCGGCTCGCTGCTGCCACATTTCAAAATCAAGGGCAGAAGAGCGATGATCGGTCGCAAGATCAAGGCGTCCCACACCTAGGCGGCATGATCTATCTCCAAGGCGACCTAGGTGCAGGCAAGACAACCCTGTCCCGAGGCTTCATGCGAGCCTTCGGCTACAGCGGCGCGGTGAAGAGTCCTACCTATACTTTAGTAGAGCCATACGAATTCGAGCTCTGTAACATCTACCACTTCGACCTCTACCGCCTCGCGGACCCCGAGGAAGTAGCCTATCTAGGCACGGACGCGTATTTCGACGAGTCGAATCTTTGCCTCGTGGAATGGGCTGAGAAGGGCGCGAAATGGCTGCCTGGCGCGGATCTGCTGATCGATATTGTCGATGAGGGAACGGGTCGGCGCCTGACATGTCAAAGCCTCACGGAGAAAGGCGCCATAATTGCCAAAAGATTATGGCCCTGAGGCCGCTGTATTAGACAAGGTGAAGTATGTCTCAAAGAATTTGTCATGAAGTCTGAGTACTTTCTAAGCAGTATTAGGGGCAGCAATTGCTGCCTCACCCTAGCTCTAGCAGTTGCGACACTGCTGGTCAGCTTTGCCGTGTCTGCAGCAAGCGTAGAAGAGATTAGAGTGTGGCGCGCGCCGGACCATACCCGGCTTGTGTTCGATCTGTCCGGCGAGGTGGAATACAAGCTGTTCACGCTCTCTAATCCCGCCCGTGTGGTTATCGATATCAAAAGCTCGTCCTTGAATGATGATCTCTCTCGTCTGGATTTCGATGAGAGCCCGATCACTGGCATGCGCAGCGCGATTCGTGATGGCGACACACTTCGAATGGTTATCGATCTTGGGGCTGAGCTTGAGCCACGCAGTTTTACCTTGGCGCCAAATAGCGAGCAAGGAAATCGTCTCGTGGTGGATCTCTACGACCAGCCCTCTTCCACGGGCTCGCCTCAAAACGCCAATACCGTATCCTTAAATTCGACAAGCGCTCCACGCAGCGATGAGCGCCGTAACATCATCGTCGCGGTCTCGGCAGGACATGGCGGCGAAGATCCTGGCGGTATTGGCTATGATGGCAAGCTGAAAGAGAAGAACATTACGCTCAAAATTGCGCGGGCTCTTTTCGATCAGCTGGAAAGAATGCCTGGTTACACGCCGATTATGGTTCGCGATGGCGACTACTATGTCGAGCTGCAGCGCCGCTCGGAAATCGCCCGCGAGAAACGCGCCGATCTCTTCGTGGCGGTACATACCGATTGGTATCGTACTCGTCGTGCTAATGGCCTGACTATCTATGCGCTATCGGGTGATCGTGCCGACCGCGAAAATTCTCGACGGGTCGCGCAAAAGGAGAACAATGCGGACTTGCTCGGTGGTGTCGGCGGAGATTTGGACCTTAGTTCCTGGGATGACGACGTTGCGCTCACGCTCGTGTCCCTGCAGATGGCGTGGAGTATGGAGCAAAGCCTGATTGCCGGTACTCATGTTTTGGAATCACTGGATGGCGTGACGCGTCTGCGGCGCGACAAGGTGCAACAGGCCTCATTGGAAGTTTTGAAGTCGCCGGATATTCCTTCGATGCTTATCGAGACCGGCTATCTGACAAATCCCGATGAAGCGAGGCGATTAAACACGTCTGCGTTTCAGCAGAAGCTCGCGCGCGGTATTGCGCAGGGTGTGATGAGCTACTTTTACGACGCGCCACCGGAAGGCACGCTCGTCGCTTGGCAAAAGTCCAAGGGCATCGTGCCCTCGCCTGGTATCTATAGAGTGAAGCGCGGCGATAGTCTTTCGGTAATCGCGCAGCGCTACAAGGTGAGTTTGGCCGAATTGAAATCGGCGAATAATATCTCCTCGAATACGATTCGAGTAGGTCAGGAGCTTGCCATCCCAGGCTTCGCTGCAGCGCAGTCGGAAGAGCACACGATTCGTCGTGGTGAAACGCTCTCCGAGATAGCGCAGCGCTATCAAGTTAGCCTTGGCAGTTTGCGGCTGGCAAACAACATTACTAGCGATCGCATCATGGTCGGGCAGGTTTTGATAATACCTGCATCCTAGTTTTCCGTGAGCTATATTCTTCTCCTCTCTACCTGTTCGAGCCACTATTTTTGCGCGTAGTTGGTGCTACAATGTCAGCCTCATTCGTTTTACTACTACCTGCCAATGTCACGTATCAATCTTCTTAGTCAACGTCTTGCGAATCAGATCGCCGCGGGCGAGGTCGTCGAGCGCCCCGCCTCGGTCGTCAAGGAGTTGATGGAGAACAGCCTAGATGCGGGTGCCAGTCGCCTCGAGATAGAAGTCGAGCAAGGCGGCAGCAAACTGATCAAGATCAAGGACGACGGGCTTGGCATTCATAAGCAGGATCTCGAGCTTGCGCTCAGTCGTCATGCGACAAGTAAAATTAACGACCTTGAAGACTTAGAAAACATCGCCAGCCTCGGCTTTCGTGGCGAGGCCTTAGCAAGTATTAGCTCAGTCTCGCGCCTCACCATGAGCTCGAAGGCCGACGACGATGTGAGTGAGGGCACTGATAACAGCGGCTGGAAGGTCGTCGCCGAGGGGCAGGAGATGGACGTCATACTCTCGCCTGCGGCGCACATCAGAGGAACCACGGTCGAAGTGCGAGACCTATTCTTCAACACTCCGGCACGCAAGAAATTTCTGAAAACAGAGAAGACTGAATTCTCACGCATCGATGAGATTCTAAAGCGTATCGCACTGAGTCGTTTCGATGTGCAGTTCTCGCTCACGCACAATCAGCGCGCAATTCACAAACTACTTCCGGCAAAATCGGATCAGGAGAAGCAGCGCCGCGTTGCCTTAGTCTGCGGTCCTGCTTTCGTCGAGAACTCCGTGTTTGTGGAGATGGAAGGGCCGGGTCTGCGTCTATGGGGTTGGGTAAGCCTGCCGACGTTCTCACGCTCTCAGGCAGACCTGCAGTATTTTTACGTGAACGGCCGCATCATTCGCGACAAGTTGGTAACTCATGCTGTGAAACAGGCCTATCGCGATGTGTTGTTTCATGGTCGCCATCCGGCCTATGTGTTGTATCTGGAATTGGCCCCATCAGCGGTCGACGTGAACGTGCATCCGACCAAACACGAAGTGCGTTTTCGGGATGGCCGCATGGTGCACGATTTTCTGTTTAGCTCCTTGCACAAGGCCTTGGCAGAATTGAGACCCGCCGATCGACTCGCAGAGAATGCACAAGAGGGTGATTCCTTCACTGCTATGCAGGGTGGTGGAATGGCAGGAAATTTTGCAGCCAACCCGAGTTCAAGCTATGCGCCGGGAAACTTCAGCGATCAGAGTAGCTTGTCGCTTGCAGAAACTTCTTCTAAAAATTATTCCTATCGTCCTGGAACAACTCAAGTAGACGCGAGCACGATACAAAATCAGCTGGTAAATTTTGCGAAGCTCACCGCCGGCGATGCAGAAGTGCCGCCGTTGGGATACGCCATAGCACAACTGCATGGAATCTATATTCTCGCGCAGAACAAAGAAGGGCTGATCACGGTGGACATGCATGCCGCACACGAGAGAATCACCTACGAGCGCATGAAGAGCGCTTGTCAAAATGAAGAATTGAAGATGCAGCCCTTACTCGTTCCTCTGTCTATTGCGGTGAGTCAGGGCGAGGCCGACTGCGCCGAGACCGAAGCGGATGCCTTGCTTGGCATCGGAATCGAGCTAGAGAGAGTCGCGGCGGAATCGATTGTGGTGAGACAGGTGCCTTCGATTCTTCGTGACGCGGACATAGAGCAGCTGGTGCGTGATGTGCTCTCCGATGTTCTCGAGTATGGCAGCAGCGATCGTATTCAGGCGCATCAGGATGAGCTGCTCTCCACCATGGCGTGTCATGGTTCGGTTCGGGCTAACCGTCATCTAACGATCCCAGAGATGAATGCGCTGCTTCGCGACATGGAAGCTACCGAGCGCAGTGGTCAGTGCAATCACGGCAGACCAACTTGGGTGTATCAGAGTCTAGATGAGTTGGATAAACTCTTTCTCCGTGGGCAGTAATCGAGAACGAATTTACTGCCCAGTCGCGTACAATCCCTTCCTATGAATTCGTCCTCCTCCAAGTCTGATGTTAAGCCTAACGTGATCTGTCTGATGGGCCCGACCGCATCGGGTAAGACCTCATTAGCCGTCGATCTGGTGCAGCAGCATCCGCTGCAGATCGTCAGTGTGGATTCCGCGCAGATTTATCAGCAGATGAATATCGGCACGGGCAAGCCGGAGCAAGAAGTCTTGGATATTGCGCCGCATCGGCTGATCGACTTCATCGATCCAGCCGTGCCGTATTCAGCCTCTCAATTCAGAACAGACGCTTTTAGAGAAATTGACGAAATACTAGACGTTGGCGACATACCGCTGCTTGTTGGCGGCACGATGATGTATTTTCGCGTCTTGAGAGATGGCCTCGCCGACATGCCCCACGCCAACCCAGAGGTCCGCAGTGAGATCGAGAAGTTGGCTCAGGAACAGGGCTGGGAGGCAGTGCACCAGCAGCTCGCGGCGGTCGATCCGGATTCAGCCGCCAGGATACATCCGAACGATCCGCAGAGAATACAGCGAGCATTGGAGATTTACAGAGTCTCAGGCGAGACCATGACCAGCCTGCATGCGCAAATGCAGGCGAAGCAAGAGAGCATGCTTCCATACAATTTACACTTCTTCGCGATCCAGCCAGAAGATCGCGGCGTATTGCACGGTCAGATAGAGACACGTTTCCGGCAGATGCTGAATGACGGATTGGTCGACGAAGTGCAGGCTTTACGCGCTCGAGGTGATCTCGATCACCAACTTCCCTCAATAAAATCAGTAGGATATAGACAGGTCTGGCAATATTTGGACGGCGAAATTGACTATGATGGCATGGTGGAAAAGAGTATTATTGCTACCAGACAACTCGCCAAGCGGCAGCTGACATGGCTGCGCAGTTGGCCAAGCCTGCAAAGTTTGAGTAATTCATCACATCAATCCGTACAACACGTCTTGAAATACATGGATACCATCTCTATATAGGTAGTATGCAACATCTAGAGATTGCTAGTGTCTTTATAGGTAAGTCCGCAAATCTTAGAACCGCCCTGCCCAGTCAGGTCTCGATATCGAGAAGGTGGATATCCAGCTTTGTAGATTGTCGATTTTAAGGAGAATAAAAAAATGTCTAAAGGCCACACATTACAAGACCCATTTTTAAATGTGCTTCGCAAGGAGCGTATCCCGGTGTCCATCTACTTGGTTAGTGGAATTAAGTTGCAAGGTCAGATCGAATCATTTGATCAGTTTGTAATTTTGTTGAAGAACGCTGTAAGCCAGATGGTTTACAAGCACGCGATCTCAACAGTCGTACCTGCGCGCATGGTGAAAGTACCCATGCAGAATTCGGGCGAAGTAGCCGAAGATGGTGCTGGCGAACCGGGCAACGCGGTTTAGCATTCCTCAGTGAGGTAACTGATTGTTTTTTGACAGGCCTGATTCCGGCGAAGTCTCGATTCTCGTTCACCTCAATATAGATTCAGAGAGTGAGCGGGAAGACCCAGCCGAATTTGAAGAATTGGCAATCTCCGCCGGCGCACAGCCGGTGGACTTCATCACAGGCTCTCGAAAGACACCCTCACCAAATCTTTTTATAGGGTCCGGCAAACTTGAAGAGATTCAAGCCGCTGTATTAGCCCACAAAGCAGGGCTTGTTCTGTTCAATCACACACTCTCTCCCAGTCAGGAGCGCAATCTCGAGGCCGAGCTCAAGTGCCGCGTGCTCGATCGTACTGGCTTGATTCTGGATATTTTCGCGCAACGCGCGCGCAGCCACGAAGGTAAGCTGCAAGTAGAGTTGGCGCAGCTGCAACACCTGAGCACGCGCCTAAAACGTGGCTGGACTCACTTGGATAGGCAGAAGGGTGGCATCGGCATGCGTGGTGCGGGCGAGAAGCAGTTGGAGCTTGACCAACGGATGATTGGGCAGCGTATCAAGGCCATCAACAAGGGTCTGGAGAAGGTGCGTGGACAGCGCGACCAAGGGCGTCGCTCTAGACGTCGTTCGGAGGTGGCAACCATATCTCTGGTTGGCTACACCAATGCGGGTAAATCCTCATTATTTAATAAGATGACTCATGCGCATACCTACGCGGCGGACCAATTGTTTGCCACGCTGGACTCAACACTACGCCGTATCACCTTAAAGAATTACGGCGCTGTGATAGTTGCTGACACGGTAGGCTTCATTAGCCATCTGCCACACCAACTGGTTGAGGCATTTCGTGCTACGCTTGAGGAGACTGCGCAGGCGGACCTGCTTATTCATGTCGTGGACACGGCAAATGAATTTCATCCAGATCACATTTTTGAGGTCGATAAGGTTTTGGCAGAAATAGGCGCGAAGTCCGTGCCACAGCTGCTGGTATTCAACAAGATCGATCTGCTCCCAGACGTCGAGCCACATATTCAACGCGATGAGAAAGGTAAGGCTATAAAGGTCTGGATATCTGCAAAGACTGGCGCCGGTATGGACCTGTTGCAGAGCGCGATGAGCGAGCTACTCGCAGGCAGTATGTCCGTCGAGACTCTGCGGGTCTCACCGTCAGAGACGAAGATCCGCAGCCAGCTTTACGACAGCGGGTTCATCGAGGAAGAGCATATAGACGACGAGGGCTTTTATGAGCTACGGGTCAAACTGCCGCGCACAGACCTCGATCGACTTCTCAAACAAAGCGGTGTAGAAGTTATAAGTCACACTATTGCAGTAAAGGAGCAGACAATTTGCTAGTCGACCATGAGGCAACTAGTGCTTGATCGCAGCTGATCGCCTTTCGAAAGCGCAAATTGCTGTGTAAATGAACGATTATTAGCTAAAATCGACCTATCTTAATCTTTAGAAAGCTATGGAGAAGCCAATGGCTTGGAATGAACCTGGAAATAACGGAAGTGGAAACGACAAAGACCCTTGGGGTGGTGGTCGTAAGGGCGGCGACCAGGGGCCTCCTGATATCGATGAAGTTGTGCGTAACTTAACTAAAAAATTCAATAGTCTGTTCGGTGGAGGCGGCGGTGGCTCTAATTCCACCGGGTCTTCGTCCTCGGGCAATGGCGGGCTATCTGCTGGTTTAATAGCCGGACTGGTAGCCGTAGTGGCTGTCATCTGGGCATTCATGGGCTTCTATATCGTGGACGAAGCTGAACGCGGCGTTGTCTTGCGTTTCGGCAAGGTGCTGGATTTGACGGTGCAGCCAGGCTTGCATTGGAATCCGCCGGTCGTCGACGAAGTTAGCTTGGTTAACGTTTCCGAGTTGAATGCGAAGACTTATGAGAATCGCGCGATGCTGACTACCGATGAAAACATCATCGATATCGCAGTCACCGTGCAGTATCTGATTCAGGATCCAGTGAAGTATGTGATCGCGGTGCAGGACCCAGAGCTTAGTCTGGATAACGCTTCGGAATCGGCCATTCGCCACGTAGTTGGTGGAAACTTCATGGATCAGATTCTTACCACGGGTCGCGATCGTATCGCAGCCGATGTGCAGGAGCGCCTGCAGAATTACATGAACGTCTACAATACCGGCATCTTCGTAAGTCAGGTGAACGTAGTGGATGCGCAGCCACCCGATGCTGTTCGTCCCGCTTTCGATGACGTGATTCGCGCCAGAGAAGACGAGCAACGTGTACAGAATCAGGCTCAGCAGTATGCGAACCAGATTATTCCCGAGGCTCGCGGTGAAGCACAGCGACGCATCGAAGAGGCAAACGCTTACAGCGCAGAAGTCGTGGCTGAAGCAACCGGTGATGCCTCTCGCTTCGACCAGTTGCTCACGGAATACTTGAAGTCTCCTGAGGTGACTCGACAACGACTTTACATCGACTCGCTCGAAGACGTGATGACAGCCAGCAGCAAGATCATGGTTGATGTCGAGGGTGGTAACAATATGTTGTTCCTGCCGCTGGACAAGCTTATGGAGCAGGGCACTGCCAGTATCAATTCGAATAATAGCGCGTCCGATCTTAGAAAATTGGCTGACCAGTTGGAGCCGTTTCTACCGGCATCCACTAGCGTGAATAGTGTAGATCGTTCACGACTACCTACTGGACGAGGAAATCGATAATGAAAAATTTCATAGCAATTGGTCTAATTTTTCTCATCGTCATTGTTGCAGGTAATTCTCTTTTCGTTGTAAAGGAAACTGAGCGAGCCGTGATGCTGCAGTTCGGTGAATTGGTGCAAGAGTCCATCGATCCAGGTTTGCATGTGAAAATTCCCTGGGTTAATAACGTGCGGAAATTTGACGCGCGAATCTTGACTGAAGATGCCCCTCGACGTCGCTTCCTGACGCTGGAACAGAAGGCGCTGGAAGTCGATTCCTACGCAAAGTGGCGTATCGTTGATGTGGGTCAGTTTTACATATCTACACGCGGTAACACGACAACAGCCGGCAGCTTGCTCGCCGAACGTATCAACGATGGTCTGCGTGATCAGATAGGTAACCGTACACTTGCGGAAGTTGTAGCTGGTGAAAGGGATCAGTTGATGCTCGCGCTTACAGCCGACCTCAATGAGACTACAGCGGAAGATCTTGGTATCGAGATTATCGACGTGCGTGTGAAGCGTATCGATTTACCTGAAGATGTACGCTCTTCTGTTTATGAGCGTATGATCACTGAGCGGAACAGAGAGGCGCAGGAGTTGCGCTCTTTCGGTGAAGAACTCTCGATCGGCATTCGTGCCGACGCTGATCGTCAGGCGACAATTTTTCGTGCCGAGGCTTACAGAGATGCTGAGCAACTACGCGGTGAAGGTGACGCGACTGCAACGGCAATTTATGCTGACGCTTACAACAAAGATCCTGAGTTCTATGCGTTTACTCGCAGCCTGAACTCGTACCGAGAGACGTTTAATTCGAAAGCTGACGTACTCTTGCTTGATCCTAATAGTGATTATTTCAAGTATCTGAAGAACGGGATCTCGCGCTAAGCTCCATCCAGTCAGTGAGCTTTGAAATTCAGATAAGTTAACAAGCGCAAACCTGAATCGTGTTCAGCGATTCAGGTTTGCTTTTTTCTGCATGAGTAGCTGCGAGCTTAGCGCATTAGCAAGAAGAGGCGAGACTATGTGGCACGAGCTTGCCATTGCATTCTGTCTGATGCTTGTAGTGGAGGGAATGATCCCCTTCATTAGCCCCAGTAGATGGCGGAAAATGTTGCTAGTGTTGGATCAGATAGACGATAACACCATGCGCATGATCGGTTTAGGAAGCATGCTGACCGGTACGGTCTTACTGCTGTTGATTAATTAGGCCGCTGCGGTTTTTTGAATGATATTAAGAATAAACTTTTTAAGTTTGATGAGTGAAAACTAAATAGATATGACTTCTGCAAAACGCTGGTTACTTCCCGATGGTGTCGAGGAAATTCTCCCCCTAGAGGCGAGCAAGTTAGAATACTTGCGTCGTCAGCTTCTGGATCTCTATGAATCTTGGGGCTATCAACTTGTCATCACCCCACTCATTGAGTATTTGGACTCGCTGCTTGTCGGCTCGTCCCAAGATTTGGATCTGCATACCTTCAAGATCACCGACCAGCTTAGTGGTCGTATGATGGGTATTCGTGCAGACATTACACCGCAGGCTGCGCGAATCGATGCGCACTGCATGAACAGAGAGGGCCCGGTACGCCTGTGTTACGCAGATAACGTATTGCACACGAAGCCAAGCGGTCTGCTCGCTTCACGAGTGCCTATTCGTATCGGCGCTGAGATGTACGGGCACGCCGGTGTGGACTGTGACATAGAATTAATTTGCCTGATGTATGCCACTGTACGCGTTGCGGAAATTGACAACATATCTGTTGTTCTCGGGCATGTTGGTATCTTTCGTGCGCTCGTCAAAGAAGCCGCAATCGATGCAGATACTGAGTCGATGCTATTCGATGCCGTACAACGCAAAGCCTACGACGAGATTGATGCTGTCTTGGATGCCGCAGTGAAAGATGCAGCATTGCATGCAATGTTGAGGAAGCTCACGCGATTGAGTGGTGACGAGGCAGTATTGCAAGAGGCCGTCACAGTCTTCGAAGATGCACCCAACTCGGTAAGGAAAGAGCTGCTGGAATTAGTATTGATAGTCGAGGGTATTAAGCAGCGTCATCCCGAGATGACTCTCTGCTTCGATCTGTGCGAATTACGTGGCTATGAATACCATACGGGCATCGTGTTTGCAGCCTATACGCCTGATTACGGCAGAGCTGTGGCGCAAGGTGGCCGCTACGATCACATCGGCGAAGTCTTTGGTCGCTCACGGCCCGCATCAGGTTTTGATAGCGATCTAAAGGTAATCGCTGGGCTGAGCAGTAGAGCGTTTACTCAGAAGAAGGCGATCATCGCTCCCATTGGGAACGACGCTGACTTGCTGAGCGCGATAGCTGAACTGCGTGCCAATGGTGAGATAGTAATTACCAATCTGCTCGAGAGTGAGCTTGCAGAGCAGGATTTGGACGATTTAAATTGCGATCGACAGCTACGGCTGATTGATGGCGCATGGGTAGTTGAAAACATAAGGTAATGTTTACCTTGAACAAGATATTGAGTAGAGGACGATGGCAAAATCAGTAGTAGTACTTGGTACCCAGTGGGGCGATGAAGGCAAAGGGAAGATCGTTGATCTTCTAACCGACCAGGCTAAGGTAGCCGTCCGCTTTCAAGGCGGTCATAACGCAGGCCATACGCTGGTAATCAACGGCAAAAAAACCGTATTGCATCTGCTGCCGTCAGGTATTCTGCGCGACAACGTCGATTGCGTGATTGGCAATGGCGTTGTACTTAGTCTAGAGGCGCTACTGAGTGAGATCGAAGGTCTCGAAAGTACGGGCATTAAAGTACGTGACCGACTCAAGATAAGCGGCGCCTGTCCGCTAATCTTACCTTCTCACATCGCGCTGGATCAGGCGAGAGAGCTCAAGAAGGGCAGTGCAAAGATAGGCACAACCGGACGAGGAATAGGACCGGCCTACGAAGACAAAGTCGCACGACGAGGTATTCGTCTTGCGGGCATTCTCAACGCGGATCACTTTGCGGCGAAGCTTGCCGAACTCATGGAATACCACAATTTCATGCTTAGCAATTATTACAACGCTGAGACGGTGGACTATCAGCAAACGCTCGATCAGTATTTACAATTGGCCGAACAGATTCGACCCATGGTGGCAGATACGATCGATATTCTGCATAGCCATCGCAAGGTTGGCGACAATCTTTTATTTGAAGGTGCTCAAGGCTCGTTATTGGACATCGACCACGGGACCTATCCCTTCGTTACGTCTTCTAATACTACGGCTGGTGGTGCGGCGACGGGCAGTGGCTATGGCCCGCTCTATCTGGACTATGTCCTCGGTATTACTAAGGCCTATACCACACGCGTGGGTTCAGGGCCGTTTCCTACTGAACTGTTCGACGACACTGGCAAACACTTGGCGACAGTCGGGCATGAGAAGGGTGCGACTACTGGGCGTGATCGACGCTGTGGTTGGTTCGATGCCTGTGCTGTCAGGTTAGCCATGCGCATTAATAGTGTTTCCGGCATCTGCTTGACCAAGTTAGATGTATTGGATGGACTGGCTTCGATCAAGGTCTGCACAGGCTACGCGGGTGTAGGTGACAATACTTCTGGCAGTCTTATGGATATTGAGAGTTATAAGAGTCTCGAGCCTATCTACGAAGAATTGCCGGGCTGGAAGGAGTCGACTGTCGGCGCGAAGAGTCTGGACGATTTACCACAGAATGCGCGAGACTATATTCAGTACATAGAGAAGACGGTAGAGGTGCCAGTTGACATTGTTTCAACGGGGCCAGATCGCGAAGAGACGATAATCCTACGTCACCCCTTCGATAGTTAGTAGAAGCTTAAGTTCTCAGCTTAACTTTAATCTACTGGCCACAGGCAGGCGGCACCGATAGCGCCGCTTGCATCGCCGAACTTCGGCGCCGAAATCGTGGTCAGTATGTTCTCCGTGAATACATGTTCTTCCATAAGGCTTGGAAGCTGCGCATACAGCTGCGAAATATTCGACAGACCACCTCCTAGCACAATCATATCCGGGTCAATTAGGTTCACCACCGTTGCGAGACTGCGGGCTAACTGAGTGCAATAAGTCTGAATAGTCTCAGCGGCCTCAAGATCTCCGCTAGTTGCCAAACTGGCTATTTCCGTGGCCTCCAGCTCGATTCCACTTCTTTCGAAGTGGCTCTGTTTCAAGCCTCGTCCGGAAAGGACGGTTTCGGTGCAGTTCTTTCTACCGCAGTAACACTCTCGATCCTGTGCTATTAGTTCGCGCACGGAACTCGGAACGCAGTTGTGTCCCCATTCACCTGCGATTCGATTCGGGCCTGTGTGCAGCTGCTTGTCTATGACGATACCGCCGCCGGTTCCCGTGCCGAGAATCACCCCAAATACCGTTCTGGCAGACATCGCGGCACCGTAGTGGGCTTCCGAAAGCACAAAGCAATTCGCGTCGTTCTCGAGCCGAGTTGCATAGCCTATGCGTTTCTCAATATCGACCTTCAATGGTTCGCCGTTGAGGCAGGTAGAGTTACAGTTCTTCATTAGTTCGAGATTATGTTCATTCGAATAAAACGAAGCGCCAGGAGCCCCAATTCCAACAGAATATTTTTTCGAGGGAGACAAGCCTTGCAGCTGATCGATTACATCGCAAAGCGCATCAACAGTTCCGAGGTAGCTTTGCGCAGGGCTAGCAACACGTATTTTCTCGGCTACCTCGCCAGAAGGTGAGAGCAATATACCCTCGATCTTCGTACCTCCTAAGTCGACCCCAATCCTCATTCGCTTCCTCAATCCAAATTTCCGCGTTGTGTCACTGCCACTTCAGCACTTTTTAATTTCACTTTGCATGGTACTACAAACCCTCTAGAATCGGCGGTCCGCTTACATTTTGTCTCGGTGTAAATATTGAGGCGATCTGACTAAGTTCAGCAATGAATATTAATTAGGGCTAGATAGAAAAGTTCGATGACCCGAGCCAGATACCAACAAGTGTCGCTGCAAGACACCCCCTACTACCATTGTATCTCGCGCTGTGTTCGTCGCGCCTACCTATGCGGTGACGATCCGGTTACGGGTAAGAACTTTGATCATCGCAAGCAATGGTTGGTGTCTCGAATTAAGACGCTGGCTGCGCAGTTTTCGATCGATATCTGTGCCTACGCCATTATGAGTAATCACTATCATCTGGTGTTATTCGTCAATGAACAGCAGGCAAGGGACTGGGATGATGCTGAGGTGGTCAAGCGTTGGACTGCGCTTTTCCCTCGTAATGCAGCGCTAGTTGCTACCTTGCAGAAGAACAAATCGAGTAAGGCGGCACAGAAACGTCTACAGCAACAGATCAGCCTATGGCGCGAGCGCCTAATGGATATCAGTTGGTTCATGCGTTGCGTGAATGAGACTGTCGCACGGCAGGCGAATCGGGAAGATGAATGCAGCGGCCGTTTCTGGGAAGGGCGTTTCAAGAGCCAGGCATTGCTTGATGAGAAAGCACTCGTTACCTGCATAGCCTATGTGGATCTGAATCCCATTCGTGCGGGCATTACAGACTCGCTCGAGAGTAGCGACTTTACTTCCATCCAAGAGCGACTGATTCATCACGCCAAGAAGGTTAAGAAAAAGAGCTACCGTCAGCATCGGCTGCTAACTAGACGTACCACCAAGCACCTCGTAGGGCGTCAGTCTGGAGGCAAGCAGGCGAAGCTGCGTTTAATGTCCGAGATGGAAGGAATCGCTGAGACCAGCTTACCGATCACATCGCAGAGCTATTTCGACCTTCTGGAGACCACCTGTAAGGCGTTGCACCCAGAAGAGTATTCCGCACACAGGATTACCGATACTCTCGATGAGAAGAATAGGCTGCTAAATGATTTAGGAATAAGCGCCGAATCTTGACTTAAGAGTGTCACTAAGTTTCACCGCCACTATTCAGTAGCAGCGGGCTCAGAATCTGCGCTGCTTCATTTTCACGAAAGCAGGATCAAGTCGGGGGTCAGCTTAAAGCACCCGCACAAATGGATTAGGGGGGTGCATTCCTCCCGATTGTTATACGGCTAGCTCTTAACTAGCTTTACCCTTCAAAACGCATTCACGAAGACCTGATAGTTCATCCTCGATGTCCCTCATTGAGGAGTCGTCATTTAAAACTGTTCAAAACAGCGATGAGTAACTCAATTTCCTAATAGCAGCACTTCGCGGTTGCTCAAAAATCCACCAAAGCAATAGATTCACCTGCCAACTCCTGTAATTTGTACAAATTGAAATTAAATTGGGTGTCCTTTAAATTAAATTTGGGTGTCCTTTTATTGTGTGTTCTATGCAGAATCTTGCACTCTGGTTTTCGGGGCTAAGTATCAGAAAACATTGAATTTATTCTGCTGTAGATGCAGTGTCACAAGTAATAAGGGGCAGGTGCACTATTTAATTTTGGGGGCCAAAAAGGCAGCGGTAAGCGCTTGAAAGCACTAGATATTGTTTGACTTCGGCCGACTTACACTATATGTTGCGCTCCATAGAAGCGGCTAATTGACTGACTTTTTGAGGCTAAGAAGTGAGTTTGGAGTTGGCGTTTGATCGTCTCGAGCGTGACTTACTTCGAAAATCTTAGTGGGCTTGGCAAGAAAAGTAGAAAGCAAGCAAGTAGTAAAACAAGAAAAATCGACACTCGGCCTACTTAGAAATCGCACATTAGCTGGAGTTATAGCGAATGAACAAATCTGCTGAAGCAACACTGGGAACACCAATAACAGATGCAATAGCGGAAGCTATTGAAGAAGCGAAGGCTGATAGCGATCTGAATTTTCTAAAAAAGCAGAAAGAAGACGAAATTCGCACGAAGCTCGACCAGTTCGCCAAAGAGCTCTCCAAGGCGAAGAAGCAGCGAGATCAACACTAAGTACTTGACCCTCAAGTTTTTATCCCGGGGTGCTTTCAGAATCCAGTGCCTTATTCCCTCAGCAGTTTTTCCAAGCCCAATCTAAGACTGCGCGTCATATTGCCGCGGCTGCGATTCTGTCGATGAATTTGAACTTCCAAAGCGTTACACTGAGCCTATGTAATTAATTGGGTGACTCGAGTGAATTCAGCAATTCTTTGTCACCAGTCAGTGAAATTTCAAGAAGAAATTTCGATATATCAGGCAGCGGGAAATTGAAATCATTGGTAGCGCTATTAGTGCTAGCAGCTTCTCTAGCAGGCTGTGTCAGTAGCGGTGGCGACACGCTTTTTCTAGGTGCCGAGCCTGCTGCAGATTCAGTATTAAAGTGCGCGCCGCGTAATTTGCATCTCTTCTTTGAGGCATTACCGGATGTGCCCAATAGCAGCCTTACGCTTACGGGCCCAGGTGGGAATTACGACCTGCGTGGCTTTCACACCATGGGTGCTAACGATCTCATGATTGAAATTACTAATCCCTCCATTCCTGATGGGGACTACTTGGTTGATTGGTCAGTAGTGCTTGGAGACGACTCCACCATCCATAAGGGAGCTTATCGATTTTCTGTAGTGACCGACTGCTAGGGATAGTTAATTTCGGAGCTTTTCCTTCGCTGCACAAAGGGGGTAGACTCATTGAGGTAGATCAAATCTTAACAGCAAGGCCTAGGTATAATCTGCCACGACTAAGCGCATTGCTTACTCGGCACTGGCTCGCTCAACAGCTATGAATCAGTATTCTGAGAGCACAACACAAGATTCTTACTACAGATTGAAAAGGGAGTGGTCTAAACTTCGCAAAGAAGTTTATTGGACAAGCGGCCTATGAGTACAAATATATATTCTTATCTGCTGTTCAAGTCTCTCTATCAACCATTAGAGGCATTTAAGCAGCTCAGCCAGAGTGAGCCATCGCCATTGGGTGTGATGCTGCGCTACTCCATTTGGCTTCTAATTCTGCCCCCAGCCTTCTCGCTTATCGGTGCCGCAAATTTTGGTTGGCGACTCGGTGCTGCGGAGCCTCTTAGGCTACCGCTAGATGCACTTCTCCTTGTTAGTTCGGGCTATTTCGTGGTGCTGGTCTTCGGCCTCTTTAGTACGGCGCTGATCAGTAGTTGGATGGCCGCGACCTACGGTGCCAGTACCGCGCTGGGGCGTCATGTCGCACTAATCACGATTTTCGGCTAGCCACTCGCAGTGGGCAGCCTCGCGCACCTATTCCCCGATGTCTTTATTAATATACTGATAATAATTCCCACCATGATCTGGAGTATGTACCTGCTCTATAAGGGAATTCCCATCGCATTAGGGATTACCTCAGAGAAAGGCATGTTGATGGCATCTTCATTGGTAGGATGGCTGCTAGTCGCAGCGGTAAGTCTCTTGGGTCTGAGTATGATGCTCTGGACCCTAGGAGTCGGGCCGTTACTCGGTGTGTAAGCCAAATCTAAGCAGTAGAAACGATAGCAACGTAAGACGAAAACTTGGAATCAATTGAATGAGTAACGAAAACAGCAATCTGTACCATGATCAGATAGTACTTCGGCTGGTGCAGTTTGCAGTGATTTGGGCAATATTGGCGATGACAGCGGGTGTCTATATCTCTGCGGAACTTGTGTGGCCCACCATCGACTTCGGTCAGTTCTGGCTCTCTTTTGGTCGCCTGCGTCCACTACACACGAATGGGATAATCTTCGGTTTCGGTGTTTCTGCATTGATGGCCACGGGTTTCTATAGTGTGCAACGAACGTCTCACGTACCTCTCTTTATGCCTAGGCTTGCCTGGTTCTGTTGCTATGCTTGGCAGCTGATAGTGCTGCTTGGTGGACTGTCTTTGCTCGCCGGTTGGACTACCTCGAAAGAGTACGCGGAACTCGAGTGGCCATTCGATATAGCAATCGCCATAGTTTGGGTCTGTTTCGGCGTTGTCTTCTTTGGCGCTATCGCCAATCGTAAGATTCGCCCGATCTATATTTCCAACTGGTTTTACGGCGCGCTTATCATCGTGATAGCGATGCTGCATATCGTAAACAGTCTTGCCATTCCCGCAACCATCGGTAAATCCTACTCGTTGTATGCTGGGGCACAGGATGCCGTCGTGCAATGGTGGTATGGGCACAATGCGGTGGGTTTTCTACTAACCGGTGGATTCCTCGGCATGATGTATTACTTTCTGCCGAAGCATGCGGGTCGTCCAATCTGGAGTTATCGGCTCTCTGTCGTCGCGTTCTGGGCATTCACCTATAGCTATATCTGGGCGGGCCCTCATCATCTTCACTACAGCGCGGTACCCGAATGGGTGTTGTCGTTGGCCATGGTTATGAGTGTGATCTTGCTGGCTCCATCTTGGGCCACGATGATTAACGGTATCATGACGGTGAGTTCCGCATCAGAAAAACTGAAGACAGACCCTGCGCTAAAATTTATCGTTTTATCACTTGCATTCTATGGTCTTGCTACATTCGAAGGGCCGATGATGGCTTTTCCTAGTGTGAATGTAGTGAGTCATTTTACCGATTGGACAATCGGTCACGTGCATTCGGGCGCTCTTGGATGGAATGCGATGATCACCTATGGCACGTTCTACTACATGGTGCCGCGCCTCGTCGGTGGGGAGCTGTATAGTGTGCGGCTGGCGAACATTCATTTCTGGATGGCACTCGCTGGCACTATGCTGTATGTCATGGCGATGTGGGGAGCGGGCGTTTCACAAGGTCTGTTGTGGTTGAGTGTGGATGAGATAGGCGAGCTGAGCTTTAGCTTCAAAGACATCATGTCTAGCATGGTGCCTTTCTATGGTCTGCGCCTAATCGCTGGATTGATCTTCCTTGGTGGCACCGTGTTAATGGCCTATAACCTCTACAAGACAATAGCAGGAAAATCCACAGTTCAGGTGCGGGTACCTACAGTAAATCCTGCTTTTGGAGTAAGCTCATGAGCGCACTCTCGCTACATAAGAAGATTGAAGAAAACACCGGTCTGCTGATTTTCGGCATCCTCCTCGTCTCCTCTATCGGTGGCTTAGTCCAAATTTTGCCGATGCTGGATAATGATGCTATGGAGGCGGCTACTGCAAACACTCGTGTCTATAGTGCGGTCGAGCTGACGGGGCGAGACATCTATATCCGCGAAGGCTGTAGTGTCTGCCATTCGCAGCAGATCCGTCCGCTCATCGCGGAGGTAGAGCGCTACGGTCCCTATTCAAGGGCCGGCGAATTCGTCTATGACCGTCCCTTCCTCTGGGGCTCGAAACGAACCGGGCCGGATCTACATCGTGTCGGAGGAAAGTTCTCCGACGACTGGCACCGCGTTCATCTGATCGATCCTAGAGCAGTGGTTGAAACGAGCATCATGCCGAGCTACCCATGGTTGGCAAAGCGCGATGCGATTGAAGCTGGAAAGGCGAGTACCAAGCTGCGAGCACTTAGCCGGCTCGGCCATCCCTACACCGACGAAGAGATCGCCAGCGCCGATGCGGAACTGGAAGGTTTGAAGGAGATCGATGCGTTGATTGCCTATCTGCAGATGCTTGGAACCGGCTAGGATGAGGAGATATCGATATGACTCTATTTATTTTTCTCGGCGACATGGTGGTCATGGCATTCATGGTTGGCCTAGCCATCTGGTTTACGAGCAGGGGCAATGACGAACAGATAGCGGAAGCTGCGCGCATTCCTTTAGAGGATGAAGACTACCATGGCTGATTTGCCAACAGGATTTTGGAGTGGTTGGATTATCGTTCTGACCTGCGTCTCCTTTGCGACGCTTACTTGGATAGTATTTAGCGTCTACTTTGCACCCGGTGCCAACGAGCATCTTGAGGAGGAACCGGTATGGGATAACGATCTCAGAGAAGGCTCAAATGCGCCGCCGCTCTGGTGGTTCTGGATGTTGCTCGCAGCACTGGTTTTCTCCCTGATCTATTTGATGCTGTATCCAGGGCTCGGTTCCTACAAAGGCTTGCTTAACTGGTCACAGGGCAAGCGTATCGTCGAGAGTTATGCAACCTATGACACGAGTTTTCAGGATATCCGTGCAAACATTGCTTCGGCTAACCTAGCCGAAATTCAGAATGATCTCGATCTCATGCAAGCAGCGGAGCGCATTTTTAAGCGCGAGTGTTCTGCCTGTCATGGGCCGAATGCCAGAGGGCAGGCGTCGATGTTTCCGAACCTGATGGATATCGATTGGCAATGGGGTTCCAGTGCTGAACAGATAGAGCAGACGATTCGTGGCGGCAGGGTCGCAAACATGCTGGCCTGGCAGTCGATACTTGGCGAGGACAGTGTTAATCAAGTTGCCAGCTACGTGGCAGACATGAGTGGCAACGCTGCTGCCAGTCATCCTGGGCGGGCGGTCTACCAGCAAAACTGTGCAGCCTGTCACGGCGCAGATGGAGCGGGCAATCCACTGTTAGGCGCGTCGAATCTCGCCGACAATATCTGGCTCTATGGTGGCGATATCGAAACTATCACGGCATCGATCGCGACTGGCAGAGGCGGTGTCATGCCAGCATTCGGTAAACGTCTAGACGACGCGCAGATTAAACTACTCGTGGCGATGCTCGCTCGTTAATTCCATTCATCACCCATGTTGTCATCGGTGATGATGAAATTATCTCCGGTTCTCTCCAAAATAGACTGAGCACTCTCCAGCGGGTAAGTTTTGAAGTCGATGGCTGCATTAAATCCGAAGCGAGAGACATCAAACATCTCAATGATCTCGGCGATTCTATTCTTGTTCTTTTCGTTGCTCTTTTCGTGTTGGCGAATGCCATCTATTTCATAATTCCAAAGAATATTTTCAAGCCTCTGAGTATTTACAATAATCTCTTCGTTACCGCATAACATATGATTCTGAAATCTCAGTGAGTAAGGGCACACGGCAGCTCCTGTCTTTTGCGCGTTCATTGAATTGGTGGAGTTGTAGAAGGCGATACCGCCATCATTCAGGCGGCTAAGAACGAGTTCCAGAAAGTCCTGTGAGAGTAAGTTGGCCGCATAGGCCCGCCAATGAAAAGTTGTGTTCATGATGATGAGATCAAATTTCTCTGTTTCGTTACGTTGCATATAACGTCGGCCATCATCTATTCGGACTTCTACCTTTTCGTTTGTGAGCAGACTACTTACTTCAGTATTGCTGGCTACAATCTCGCCGTATCCTGGGTTTGTCTCCACTACAACCAGCTTTTCAAGAGCGGGATGATGGGCCACAACTTGCGCCCAGGAGCCTGTAGCGAGGCCGATCATAAGCACGCGCTTGGGGTCTGGATGAAACGCGCTAAGAATATAGGGCCGGACAATGCCATTAGTGTCAGTGATCAAGTTAGTATTGAATAGACCGTCGTAAACGCCGCCGCCGTATACGCGGTCGTTCTGTGTGACGGTGATTACGCCACTCTTGGTTTCCACAATGTGCTTGAAAGATTCCCCGGCATAGTTTCCAAGCACCTGAAATCTCTCGTAGTTACCGCGCGATAGCGCTGGATTGCTTGTCAGGAAGACTAACGCGAGAACGGCGAGCGCGATTGAGCTAACACGGCTTTGACCCTGTTGCGTATCTATAAGAGTCGCAGCAATTAGTAGGCCTGCCATTGCGAGCAGCATGGCAATTGTCTGCGTAGAGAAATAATCCATGAGCACGAAGCCGGTGAGTATAGTGCCGATTGTCGCGCCCGCAATATTCGACATATACATATAGCTAATTTTCTGTCCGGAAAATTTGTCCGCCTTGATTCCAATGTGTGCGAGCAAGGGAAAGGGAATTCCCAGAGCAAGCGCGGTGATAAGTAAATAGAATTCAGCAAAAAGTAGAGTCGTTTGAGTTGCGAGATATGCTGCAACTGGCATTAGGAAGAATCCGAGTAGTGAAGCCGAAACTATACTTAGTTTAAGTAGGCGACATGTTTGCAGTGTGTTGTCTTCAAATCTCTCGCAGACACGACCGGCAATGTAAGATCCTAGTGCTAAACCGAAAAGAAACAAGCCGAGAACGCGCGGGAAGATGTATGCCGCTCCCGCGTTAGCAAAGGAAAATATTCGCATCCACAAGATCTCGTAGGAGAGCGCAATAAAACCGGAAACAAAAGCGAGTAGCAGTATCTTCCTGAAAGATATTGCACTTTTGGCAAGATTTCGAGATTCGTCTTGCTGAGTGGCGGCATCAACTAATTCAATTGCTGCCGATTTCTGCCAAAAATGAAAGAGCAGGGCCGCAGCGCCAATCAAAAAGTTGAATAGGCAGGCAATATAAATCGTGCCTTGCATACCGTACATACCTAGTAAAAATAGCGATGCAGAAAAGGCAGCAATAGCGGAGCCGAGGGTGTTTACAAAATACAGAGTACCTAAAGAGAGTCCTACATTCGGCAATCGTGCAACGAGGAATGCGCTAAGGAGCGGCAGTGTCGCACCCATGCAAAGTGTCGGCAGAAAAACGAGCAGAAAAGCGACCAGAGTCATCGACATATAATTTAGATTGATAGCAACCGAGCCAACCAAATCGAAGAGTTGCAGCGATACGAGGCCGAAGAGGCCGATGAAAAGTTCCAAGAGGGAAAACAGCAGCAATTGCGGCAAGAGTCTTAAGGTAGAGAGTTTGCCCCCAATCAAGCTTCCCATGCCTAGGCCTAGCATGAACGCCGCAACCACCAGCGTAATAGACTCGATGTTGGTGCCAAATAAAGTAAACAAGGAGCGTTGCCAAACAATTTGATAAAGCAGGGCCGGAAACCCCGAGAACAGGAAGAGGGGATAGATTGGCCAAAAGTGGTTTGAGAGTTTTGTCATTAGGTTTTTCTAATTCGTTAAAATGCACGCATAGCATGCGGGTTTGTTACTGCGCTTGGTGAGGGCTGCCTCACAATCTCTAGCGGCAGTTTGCTGCGCTACTGGAACTCTATATAGCACAAATTCTTTGTCTGTTTCTGAGCTTTAAATAGCATTCCACACTATCCGCCTAGATGCGCTATGATTCTCTCGTCAATTTAAACACAGTGCACGAGGCTCACGATCCGAAATCAAGTATTCATTTCTACCGGACTGACGATAATTCTAGCGCTTGTCGTGGTGGCAATGTACTGGAGCGGCCTGAGTGGCGCTTTCCTGCTCGACGATACGCCAAACCTCAATGTCCTCAATCAGCTTCCGGCGAACCCAAGTCTCAATGATATTGTCAAGCTGGCGACAACCGGTTTCGCGGGCATACTTGGCAGGTCTGTTTCAATACTCAGCTTCCTTTTTCAGCACGAATCCTGGCCAGACCCGCGCAACTTTAAATTCGTAAACCTGCTCGTTCATCTTGTCAATGGCGGCCTGCTCGCTCTGTGTTGTGTGCTATTAGGAAAGCAGTGGAGGGGGAAAGCGCTTCCAATTTCTGCGATAGCCGCGATCAGTTTTGTTTGGCTCGCGCATCCCATTCAGGTATCCACCGTGTTATATGTCGTGCAGAGAATGACGCTGCTCTCCGCGACATTTAGTCTGCTCTCTTTCCTGTTTTATCTGTTAGGCCGAAAACTCATAATTCAGAACGAGAACGGGCGCGGTGTCGTTCTTCTGCTAATAGGCTTAGTTCCATTTGCACTTCTCTCGGTATTGAGCAAAGAAAGCGGCGTATTGATCTATCTCTATGTGCTCGTTCTCGAATACACATTATTCGCAAGTGGCGAGCAGCCAAGATTACTATTGAGGTTCCGTCAGAGTTTGCTAGCAGTGACAGCGCTGATTGGCGTGCTGGGTATGATCTTTATCATGCCCAGTATGCTAGAAGGCTACAATCTGAAACCGTTTAGTTTTTCCGAGCGAGTCTTAATGCAGTTTCCAGCGCTAGTAATGTATCTTGCAAGCATCGCCGTATTGCTGCCTAACTACTACGGCGTATTTCACGACGACTTTATAAATGTACAAGGCCTCTCGCTAGTCTTGAGCATTATTTTCATTCTCGGTTTGATTGTCATCGCATTAATTAAGCGTAAACAGTGGTCACTGTTTTCATTCGCTGTTCTGTGGTTCTTTGCAGGTCATGCACTGGAATCTACGTTTCTTCCATTGGAGTTTTATTTCGAGCATCGGAATTATCTGCCGCTGTTAGGGCCGGTGTTCGCACTCGTGGTATGGCTAAACGATACGCTGCGAGAACTAGAGAGTAATAAGAGAAATGCCAGCATAGTAATTGCATCTATCGCCATAGCTTTTATGTCGGTCACAACTGTGCGACACACGGCGCTGTGGGGCGACGCCCTAGATCAGGCCTATGCTGCGGTGGAGCAACATCCAGCCTCGGTAAGAGCGCAATCTAACCTAGTTGAGAAACTCAGCGCGGCCGGGCAGTTTCAGGCAGCATTCGACTCTCATAGAGCTATCATAGATCCGGAGCGGTTGAGCATCCCGCCTTATATAAGATGGCTAGAATTCTCCTGCATTCTGTCCAATATTGAAGCTCCCGAAGACGAAGTCCTAAGTAGACAAGGGCGTGAAGCACCTCATGACTATGGGGCGGTATTCTCTTTGAATAATCTGGTTTTCGGCATCATCGAGGGAAGATGCCCCGGAGCGCCAATTGGGAAAATTCAAATGCTGCTAGATGAGCTTGCAGTGAATCCTAACTATGCCGTGAGCCAGGCAGATATAGTTTTCTATCAGGCGTTGTTGCAGGCATCGACAGAAAACCTTACTGCGGCTGCAAGCTTAGCGGCGGAGTCTTTCCGCTTGCGAGCGGATGTGCGGGTTGGTCTTTATCAGGTGAACTGGCTGATCAGGTCGAATCAGTTAGCGATTGCTATAGAAATCCTTGCCTCTTTAGAGCGGGACTTCGGTAGCGAAATAACAAGCAGTGGAGATCTGCGTACGAGAGTTGAGTTTCTACAGGATAGACTGCAAGTTCCGGCCAACTGAGACAGACGTAACCGTACAGCACTATCTCGTATGTAATGCCTCCAGTTGCCTGCGGCTCATTTAGTGTGCTGTGGCGTGAGGCTCGGGTTCTGCGAATGGATTAAAAGTTCGGGCCTTATCGACCTGTATTATATCTATCACTGATACAATTCCGCATACCTTCTTGTCCAGAATTACCAAAATGTGATGAATGCCATTGTCGAGCATTAGCTGCATTGTTGCATCGACAGAGCTTCGTGGCCCAACAGAAATGATGTTGCGCGACATGATTTCTTGTACCGACGTCGTGCCTACATCTTTTTTGGCAGTTCGAATCCGCAAAATATCGCTATGACTTAGTACGCCGACACAATCTCCTTGCTCGTCGATCACGGGAACACAGGGTCTTTGGGTATTGAGCATGATCGTTTCCGACTGTTCCACAGTGGAGGTGCTAGGAACTGTGGTTACTTCGGTTTGCATTATGTCCTTTACGTATATTTGCACATCCAACTCCTTTTTTAGTGTTTCCTCGTGATACATACGACCACTTTAAAAGATAGCTGAACCGCCATTTACAAAAAATGTGATCTATATTGCAGGAAGGATAGATTGAAATAACTGTAGTGCTATTTCAAGCGCTAGAGAGTGTTTAACAAAATTATTGGCTGCAATTATTTCTAATGAAACAATTAATTTGCAGCATCATGTCATCGAATCTGGGATTGAACGAAGTTCGTCGGACGATAGCACCGTTGTATTCCCCGTTTTGGTCAAGGAAGTTGCTTTCACCGTAGATACTATTTTGCTTGTCATCTAGGCAGCGAGAGAGTCGTGTTGGAAAATCTGCATGTGCAAGGCAAACCGGGTAGCGGCCGTCAATGCCATAATGTAAATCAGAGCTTGGTATGCTTAGCGCGACATGCGAAAGGCTTGCTACTCTTTCTGTCTTATTATCGGAAGTATGTTCCCATGCCTCGGTCCCCTCACAGTTCTGTGGCAATTGGCTTTCTGGCGATGATGACTGGAGCCAGATGAGCTTTTTTTCTGGCGCGCTTAATTTGTTACAGAATAAATCTGCCGCTGCACTTGCGTCTATAGTTGTATCGTCGCCGCTAACAATCATCAGGGTTGGAGTCTTCAGAATAGGCGCATCTGCCGCTGTAACTCGTTTCGTTAGTTTGTAAAACTCAGCAGCAGCATTCGTTGGAAAAGATTCATACTTTACCGCATCGCGATCTTCATGCTTATTGAGCCAAGGCTGGAGGTATTTCAAATAAGGTGTGAGGTAGGCGCGCCCATCCGCAGGTTTTAAGCCGGGAGAAATCAGGACTAGCCGATCTATCGAATTGAACGGATCTGTAATATTTGAGTTGAGGAAATTCAACGCCAACGCAGAACCATTGGAATAGCCAAGCACCGTGACTTCGTCTGCTTGCGAGTTGAGATTAGCGACTCCCCAGTCAAAAGTTGCTTGCCACTGTTCAAGTCTGACATTCAGCAAGTCTCCCGGCACTGTACTGTGACCTGGGCTGAGCAACGCTTGAATAAAGGCGCACGGAAATTCGGTATGCAGTTCTCCTGCTATGCTGCGTAGCAGATAAGGGGAATCGGTAAGTCCATGAACTAACAAGAAACCCTTAGTAGCTTCTTCTATGACTCTGTTCTCTGCATCGGCGCAATCCTCTTCGGGTAAGTATTGAAATGGAGACCTCATCTCTAGCACTGTTTCAAGCGGTAGCCCCTCTCCGAAGGGCTCGAGTTCTTGCGCATAATAGTATGTGTTGAGCGCTGATCGAATGCGTTTGCGATTTTCTTCGAGATAGAACTGAAACGAATCATCTGGTTGGGGTATGTAGGCTGGATATGCCGAAGGGTGAAAGCGTGGTGCATCGCTTTGATCGCTTAGCACCAACCAACTGATCAAAACGGCAGTAGTTAGAACTATAGCTGTCATGTAAAAGTGTTTCGACATAGCTATTCTTCCTTTACTACAGCATTGTCTAGCCAGTTAGATGATATGAAGTCTAGGCAAGAATACAGTACTTTTGGGCAGTTATGTTCGTGGCAGGGGTTAAAAACTGAAGCTGAAGTTAAATGCGCGCAGAATGATATGGTGCCCAGAAGAGGACTTGAACCTCCACGACCTTGCGATCACTAGCACCTGAAGCTAGATTACCCCTATTTCAACTCGTAACTAACAATAACATTGAGATGCACTCTGTGGCACGTTATCATTGGCTTGTGGTCAATTTTACGCCTAGTTATATAACAAACAAAAACAAGTGAGATCTGCGAATAGGTTGACTGAGAGTTGACTGAGGGTTGATTGGATATTAGCTGATTCATCTTGATTGAGTGATGGTATGCAAAAAATAAAAAGATTCACGGATACGATGGTCAAAAGTATTAAGCCATCTGAGAAGCTAGCTGAGTACTCGGAAGGTGGGGGATTTTGCTTGAGGGTTACACCTACGGGTAAGAAGTCTTGGGTTTATTCTTATAAGTTTGAAAACAAGTCTAAGCGCTTCACTGTAGGCTATTATCCTGCGCTGACAGTCGCCGAGGCAAGAAAGGCTGTGGGAGATGCTGGATTGCTCAAGGATAAGGGCATTGATCCTATGCAGGATAAGCGGGACAAAAGCCTTAAGGCCAATGCATCGCCCGTGATTTTCTCGTGATAATCGGGCTGCTGAAAGTTGCGCGCATAAATTGAGTTTTCGTGTTGCTGCTCAAACTTCGCCAACTCACGCACTAGGTTTGCCGGGTGAGGCAGGTTAAGAATAATCAGCTGCTCGGTAATATCTGGACGCATTGCAGCCACGCTCCATGCGATACCGCCGCCCCAGTCATGGCCAACAATAATGGCACTGGATTCGCCTTCAGCTTCAACTACCGCTGCTACATCAGACACCAAAATACCCAGAGCATAGTTCTCAATGCCTTGGGGTTGATCGCTGAGGTTATATCCCCGCGTGTCCATGGCAACAACTGTGTAGTGCTCGGCCAATGGCTCCATCTGGTTGCGCCAGGTATACCAATAGTCTGGAAAGCCATGAATTAGCACCATTAGTGGCCCGCTACCCATGCGCACATAATGCAGCTTCACTCCGTCATTGTCGGCGTAACGGTGCTCAACTTGTTCGCTTACGTCTTGGGCAAGGACTGAGTTGCCAAGCAGCAACCCAAAGGCAATCATTGTGGAAAGCAGGGCTTTACGAATTTGAATAGTCATCAATATTTCCTAATGGCAATAATGGGTCATATCAAGAAATCAAATTACTCCGACCCCTTTGATCTCCTTTAATCTTTACGGAACCTCTACTGCTCTAAATTGGGTACAGACCAAGGCGAGTTCGAATCAACCCATTGGCGTAGTGCGAACATATTGCCATCGATATCATTGGCGTGCACTTGCCAATAGTGACCCATCAAAACTGGCTCGCTTACAAAATCCACACCGAGATCAGTCATGCGTGCATACTCCGCCTGAATGTCTCCCACTTCCAATGAGTACGTGTAGCCGAGTGCTGCGCTGTCTCTATTACCTGAAAACTCCGGCGTTTCTGGGCTGACGTATTCCCAGAACTCCATGCTCTTGGTGCGCTCAGCCATTCTGAAAAAGACGACCCTCAGTGATACATCGTCAATGCCTGTGGCATCATCAAAAGTCTGTCGGCCCGAGATATCGGCAGTGCGATACGCATTAAAGCCCATTATTTTTGCGTAGTATTCTGTTAAGCGCTCAATGTCATGAGTGACTAGAGCGACTTGCGTCATCCACACATCCAGACCTTGTTCGATCCAATCCGGATTGCGCCGGTCTCCCCCCCAAACGACTGAAATCTAGTTGCTCCAGCTCAATCATGTTGCCTTCTGGATCGTAGGCGTAGGCATAAGTCACACCCTGACCTAATAGATCTACAGGTCCATCGCCGCGACTTACTATTTCGGCACCTGCTCTTTTGAATTTATCGTATCCGGATATGTGTGAAGGTGACTGGAAACAGGTATGGGTCATGCCTGGGCCGATAACTGGCATATTGTTAATGGGTATGTTGCGGTTATGGCTAAACTCTGTGAGTTCGAGAAGCATATTCGGCGCTTCGAGCACGGCTACCTCGTACTCTACGCCCTCACGGCCAAACAGTTTGTCAGCCCGCACGACCTCTCTGCGAACAACTTTGAAGCCTGTCGCACTCTGATAAAAAGCCAGCGATGCATCCAAGTCTCTTACTGACAAGGCGATATGGTTTACTCCCATCAAGGTAGAGTCAGAATCACTAATTGTCGCACTCTCCTCGATCTCGAAGGCTACAGCCTGCGCTGTAAATAGAATGGAAAATGCGGTCGCAAGAATCGACATCGGGGCCGTGAACTTACTTAGAGATGTGCTTCGGTTGATAAGGTGATTGAACATAAGAGCTCCTGACAAAATAAACTAAAGATCGGTTAGCCGAAATTTGAAAAGAATTTTTTAGATAGCAGTTGCCGGGCTATTCACCGTTTAGTGAATAAACCAACACAACATTTCCTGGTACCTCGCCCCATTTTTCATAACCGGACGTAATGAAAACTTGTCCGTTTACAATGACTGGCCCGTCGGATTCGATTGAGCCGCCTGTGGCTTCGATTCCATTGCGTGTCCCGAAACTCTGTCTGGTATTCGTTTCCCAGAGTATGTCGCCGTCGTCGGTATCGAAGGCGCGCAAGATACCATCAAGTCCGCCAGCGAAAACTAGATCAGTCGTGCTGCTGACAGCCGCAGAAATGCCTGGCCAGCAAAGGAAAGGGCCTGCTTCACATTTATTAGGCAAGTCGTTGCGCCACAGCACTTCTCCGGTGCTGAGACTCAGGGCATGAATGCCCGGATGCGCGGGGCCAACGTTGTAAGGGTTGTTGGTTGGTAAATCTGAAACTCCAACGAAGAGCTTTTCAGCGCTTGCGCTCATGCCGTAGTGAATGCCACCCATAGTGCCGCCACTTCCAGCGCGTTGTTCCCAGATAAGCGCGCCGTCATTTGCCGGATCCAAGGCGTAGACCATGCCTGATTTTTGCCCTACCAAGATAACTTCGCGCCCATTTTCATCTCGAGTCAGTATCGGTGCGGCGCCAATATCATAATCGGGTCCATTTTCTTCTGGGCAGTTTGGCGTGTTTCTTGAGCAGGCCCCGTTCCAGGCATCGTCCTTAGTGAGTTGGGCGGACCAAACAATTTCACCTGTATCGATATTCATGGCCAATACAGCATCGCTGTAGTCATTCGCCGGGGAGGAGTAATTTTCGCCGGTGCCGGCGTAGACAAGGTTTCGTTCGGCATCAATTGTAGGGCTCGACCATATCGGAGCGCCCGAAGGTCCATACTGTTGAATACCGGCTGTGCTTAAAATAGTCGGCCTAGGTTCATCGGTAGTGTAGGTGCGCCACAATTCTTCTCCCGTACTAATGCTTATGGCAACTAACGCGCCGCGAAATGTGCAGCAGGAATAGCCTACTCGTGCGGCAAGCAGCACCTCTAAGGAGGAGACTGGCACAATGAGAGTATCGCCGTGTGCAACTACCGATCCCGTCAGTGTTGCCTGGGGATGCTCATGCACTTCTCTTTTCCAGTTCAGCTCTCCAGTCTGCGCATTGACTGCGTACGCACTGCCGGCGAAATCACCGAACAACAATGTCTCGGGTATACCCTGATCATCGGCATCCACATAAATAGCGCCACGCACTTCGGCATCGGCGCTAAAGGTCCACCAAGGACAGCCATTGGCATTATCAAGTGCGTAGATATTACCTTCCTGACTGCCGACGAAAGTCACTTCCGGTGTAACTACCGGCTGCGAGCGTGATCGTGTTGTATCGGGCAGTGCGAACGCCCATTTGAGTTTTAACTGATCAACATTGCTTTTATTGAGAATCGATTCGTTTGCCTGATGGCGCGTATTGGTCGATTGGCCGCCCCACCCATTCCAAGCTACTGGCTGTGTTAAGGGCGCATTTGCACTCCGGGTAGCCTCACAACTAAAACTCACTGTCTCGGTACGCGATTCATCAAAACGCTCGCCGGAGAGAAAATAGGCAATGTTTCTCTTTTCTTCGCGTGTCAGTGCCATACCTGAGGTGGCCATCGAGCCAGACTCAAGTGCATCAACGATACGACCGGGTGAGTAAAAATCGAACGCCGCGCGTTGCGGTGCTTCCAATAAAGCGCCTTCGTGACACTCGGCGCAAAACAATTGATATTGCGCTTCTCCATTCGCCAGCTCCGCCGCATCTTGCGTGCCCTGCGCCAGAACTAATGAAGGGGCAATACAAATCCCAAGGGCTGCTAGAGAAAAGATTCCATTTCTTAATCGCATAGTCTGTTTCCTATTCTATTCACAGCGCTTTGCACCGCGCCTATCTAGCTGTGTCGATATTCAATCTGTGTCGTTGGACTACTTATAGCCGACTGCCAGCCTACTTGATCCCGCCTGCCTATCTAGCCCCCCAGCGGCGACTTTATCTTGGCGTTCAGCCGTGCAGTTAGCGTAGCCAGCAAATAATGAATGTTATTCATTATTAACGAGTAAAATGCCACCCCAATTTAATTTTGACGTTCATCCTAGCCGCTATTTTGGCGTTTTACAAACAAATTTGCCCTCAGTTTTAGAGAAGGGGACTTCTGAATCTCACTATTGAATTACGTTCACTATTGTGACAAATTGACAGATTATTGGCACAAAAACTGGAATCCATCTCTTATGAGCGTAGTAGCCCTAGCTAAAATACCTCGCCCCTCGAAGACACAGAGAATCGACACTATTGTGGAATCCGCAAGAAAGGTTTTTTGTGCCAGTGGTTTCGGGAAAGGCTCTATCGTAGATATTGCGAAGGATGCAGGCATAGCAGAAGGCACAATTTATCGTTACTTCGATGGCAAGCGCAGCTTACTCGATGAGGTGCTGCGTCGGCACTACGCAGTTTTCTTCGATGATGTTCAACAAACGCTGCCCGGCATTGAAGGGCACAGCAATCGTTTACGCTATTTAATTCGGCGCACACTGCAGTCCATATCCGTAGATCGGGGTATCTGTGGCCTTATCACGCACGACAAGCGTCCATTCGATAACGAAACTCCATCGCTGTCACAAGATTTGAATCACCAGATTGCAGTTCTAATGGCTGACGAGGTTAAAGCCGGCATCAAAAGCGGGTCTTTTCACTCCGACACCTCGCCTAGCATTATCTGCGACATGATTGGCGGCGGACTCGAGCTTATCGCCTATTCCTATATGAGAACGGGCAAGGCTATCGATGTAGATAAATTAACTGATTCCATCTCACGCACTTTTCTCTGCGGCATTGAAACAAGTGATCCGACTACAGAATCTCTAGCCAATTTGGTCGAGCGACTAGAAAAAACAGCTGACCGTCTGGATCCGTCCTGAAATATTTGTACCGATAAATCAGCAAGCATTACCATTTCAACCAGTTTAATCACTGAACACAAATTAGAAGGAATACATTGATGGGGCCAATACCTCAAGGCGGAACAGTTGCAGTTACAGGCAGCGCGGGTTTTATTGGGGGCTGGATCGTGCGGCTACTTTTGGAAAAGGGCTACCGCGTGCGCGCATGCGTTCGGGATGCTGATGATCAAACTAAAACCGCTTTTCTCAAAGCAATGCCAGGCTATCTTACCGGAAGATTGACTCTTCATTCAGCCAATCTTGACGAGCCAGGATGTTTCGATGAAATTTTTAAAGGTTGCCAGGGTGTTGCCCACGTGTCCCATGTCTCAACCTACACGGACACGAACTATGTGCAAAATGTTTATGACCACATTATCAATAGCGTGAATTTATCAGAGACAGTAAGCCGCATCGTGGTGACATCTAGCATCGCCGCCGTGATCGGCGAAACTGACATCCAGGAACTTGTCCGTCGGCCAGTCTGTGACGAAGACCGTTACCCGGATGAGGGAAATCCCAATCGCTCGGCTGAAGGTGGCCAAGGGTATTCCATGGGAAAGGTATTACTGGAACAAGCATTCTCTGATGCGGCCGAAGCGAGTGGGCAATGGGATGCAATTACCTGCTGCCCTGGCGATAACATTGGCCCCATCCTTGCCGCACATCAAAAAGAAGCAGGCCCCTGGCAACATAACATGGAGACTATGCTGTTAGGTGAATACACAGAAAATGTGATCGGCGCCTATCGCAATTGGTGGACCGTAGATGTACGTGACACGGCGGAGGCTCATATTCGTATGCTGGAAAGTGACGCGGTAGAAAATGGGCAGCGTTTCATCGCTTGGTCAACAGAATCGCGAGATGTAAAAGACGTATGCGCTAGCATTGACCGCCTTCTGCCTGAGTTGGGCTTTGCAGGAGCTGGCATTATAGACCCGCACCCCGAGCCAATTAAGGAAAAAGAAGCGATCCTTCGTGCCGTTTGGGGAGGCTGCGAATTACGCAATGATCGTATTCGCAACACGCTTGGCATGGAATTCCGCCCCCTCGATACCTCATTACGCGACTGTGTGGAGTCTCTCTTGTCTGTAGGAAAAGTAGAACCCAAGCTGAAGCCGGGATTTGAACCGCGATCGTAATTAAGTAAGGTCAGCGTAGAAATATAATAGTGGTCGATTACTTTTACTCTAAATCTATAGCACACTTCTTAGCACACTCTGCTTTCTGAGTTTTAACTCATTGATTCAATTAAGAAATCGGTCACGCTGTCTACTGAAAATCCTCGTGTCGATGGCTCGAAGGCTGCGCCAGCAATTTGCAACGAGCGCAAAGCGCGAAGCCCGTAGGGGACAAACAGCCCTAAGGCTGTTTGGATTCTGCTGCCCCGAGCCGGCATCTCAAACCTGCTTTAAAACCAAAGTACTCTGTCCCCTTTGGTTCATTCTTTGATTCCCAAAGGTTATTCTTCTAGCTCCATCTAACATAGCTTAAAATCTTAGTGCTTGTTTCCGAGATTTAACTGTGACAAAGCTGTGCGCCCAGCGAATCATGGGTTGACGCATAATTAATGTTCGCATTTCGGAACGATCCAATGACAGTTGCAAGCCCAATACTGAAAAACGAGCCACAAGGCAGCTTCACGCAGCTACTGCAACAGCATCGCAAAATCGTTTATAAAATCGCCTACAGCTACGCTTGGCATCCAGATGATCGTGCCGAATTGACTCAGGAAATTTCGACCCAGCTTTGGCGTGCCTTTCCTAAATATGATAACAGTCGCTCGTTTTCGACTTGGATGTATCGGGTCGCACTAAATGTCGCCATTTCTTTTTTGCGCGCTAATAAACGCTATCAGCAACACATTGTGGTTGGCGATACCGGCATCGATCAATGGTCTGGCGAGGGTCATAAAGACGCTAGTCTCGACCAAGATATCGAAAATTTATATCGGGTTATAAACTCATTCGACCCTATGAACCGAGCATTATTATTGCTGCGTCTTGAAGACCGTAGTACTCGTGAAATTGCTGACATTCTCGGTATCAAGCAAAGCAATGTCACCACTAAACTCAACCGCCTGCGTGAAAAATTACGCACGCAGCTAAATAACCAAGGAGAAGAATAATGGAATCGAGCATGGACTTCGAACAATTACAATCAGCTTGGCAGTCACTGGATAAAAACCTTGATCGTCAAAATAGCCTGCTGCTTGAACAGAGTCGTGATCGCAAACTATTATTACTGCGCAAACCTCTACAACCTTTGCAGCGGAGTCAAACCGCACAGATCCTTTTTGGAATTGCAATGACAATTTTTAGTGTTTCGGTTTGGACAAGACACCCTGTTGGTGGCCCGTTGTTTATCGCCGCTGTTGTCATGCATCTTTACGGCATCGCCATGGCCATTCTGGGAGGGGTGGTTCAGGGACTGATCCGTTCGGTGGATATGGCCTCACAAATTCTGACTATCCAGAAAAAGCTTGCACGCTTGCGTAAAGTGTATGTGATTTGCAGTATGGCTCTGGGCCTGGTTTGGTGGGTGTTGTGGATTCCGTTCATGATGATGGTCTTCGATGTGCTTTTTGGGGCGGATATGTACGTCAACATGGGCATGGCTATTAAGTGGCTGATTGTTGGCGGGTTTATCGGGCTAGCGCTAACCGTCATGATTCATCGTTGGGCCTTACGTCATCCACGTTTTGGTAAAATTGTCGAAGCATCAGCGGCTGGTATCAATCTTAACCGCGCACAATTAGTGTTGGATGATATTTTGGAATTTGAGTCAGTTTGAATCGGTGACCCTATTGGTTTAGTGCTTAGTAGGACTTGAAAGGTTGACCAGTGATATTGTTCTCGGATCAAAAGGGCCAGATCAACTTAACTTCGGATCCAACAATCAAAGGGGTCATAATCAAAGGGGTCAGAGTAATTTGATCGATTCAGGCTAAAGTCATAGCACACTCTAATTTCGCAGTTCTAATTCATTGATTCAAATACCAAATCGGTCACACAGTCTACTGAAAACCCTCGTGTCGATGGTTCGATTCCGTCCCCACGACTAGCCTCAATATCAGACTGCATTTTTCTCTTCCAGTGCAGTAGTGATATCAGAGCTGTAAATCTACGCATGTCCGCTTTGGGTCGACAGCGGTCATTAGGCCTAGGATGCGCCAGCCCCTCCCAAGCGTCTGCTTTGGATTCGATAGCGGACATAGAATGCCCCTTGGGATACCTCACAATTGACCTGAAAAGCCCGAATTTGAGTAATTTCCAGGCTTTAAACACAAAAGAGGATATACCCTACAGGGGCAGGGCATGGAATTAAGATCAGTCGTTTTTATGTGCTGCCTGTCACCCGACTACCATCTATCTGTCTACGCGACAGTGCATGGAGACTACGAGACGTTAAAGCCATCACCTATTTGCAAACTAGCATCCAGCCAGAACCTACACAGATAGAGGCCAATACTGGCCACCTCCTGTCAACCATCTGCAACCTTGAATTACACCAACCTCACCTTCCAGGGAGTTCGCCCGTAGGCGAAGCCGATAGGGCGTAACGACCTGGCTATAGATACTATCTATATAATATATTTGTTATGAGTAAGGAGCTGCTCGCCCTCTGCCTGGCGGCTCGGGCACGCCTCTCCTTACTCCGAAAGGGTGACAACTTATCTCTATGCCCTCCTTAGCCCTATGCGTCTAGGAGCGCTTCTCTGGACAAATAAAGGAGCCTCTAATGTTCGGGCTTAGCTATCCTCAATGTTGCAGCTCAACCTCCAGAGAAATGGCCAGCATAGAACTTAAAATTCTGTAATATTTTTTGGATTCGGGTTGGGGGGAAATTGCTCACAAACTTACGACTC
>TARA_B110000858_G_scaffold194218_1_pt1 | contig 57934 bp, 48 predicted proteins | sample TARA_B110000858 | Tara Oceans TARA_B110000858 (sample SAMEA4398247) | marine metagenome | biome: Polar Biome; feature: [SRF] surface water layer (ENVO:00010504); material: water (ENVO:00002006), including particulate matter (ENVO:01000060) such as... | depth 5 m | reverse complement strand
GGTATGTCGTGAATTATGGCGGCTGTCCCTATATTGAGAAAAGCATCAGACGTCGACATGATTGCCGCAAACAGACCGGCAAAAACGATGCCGGCGAGCAATGGATTGGTAAATACGGAAAGGAAGATAGAGGCCGCATCGTCGGGAAGGCTTAGCGGCTCTATAGCGCCATCGATAACAGCGGCGCGCATTATCACGCCGATGGAAACCCATAGCAGGGCAGCCATGATATAACTGAGCACCGACATGGGGAAAATGGTTCTGTTGTCGGCTATGTTTTTGTTCATCATCAGCTTCGTTACTACATGGGGTTGCCCTGCCATTCCCAAGCCGAAGACGAACATCCAGCCGAGTGAGGCCATGATGCCGGCGGCACCGAAGGGCATCATTGTCTCGCTATCGTTGGCGAGAATTATCGAAGTTGCTTCTTGCATGCCGCCATCGAAGACAGACATCGAAGTCAGTAGGATCAGAACTCCGCAAACCATCATGATCGTGCCCTGCACTACATCGGTATAGACGGAGGCAATGATTCCTCCGGTGACGCAGTAGAAAATTAAAATCGCTGATGAAATAGCCACACAGCTAACGAGCCCTATGTCTGAGAACATGGTGGTGCCGGAGAGAATCGCCTGCATTACTACGGCCATGGCCAGAATTTGTGTTGCAAGATAGCCCATTACCCCGAGAATGATTGTAATGGCCATAAGAAATCGAACCGCTTCGCTGTTGTATCTTAATGCAAGGACATCGGGAAGGGATATGCATTTGCGCAGGCCGGCAATCATGCGAATTCGTTTTGCTACAAGGAAAAATCCCATGGCATAGCCGGCGCTCGTAGTTATGATCATCCAGAAGGAACTCACACCAATCGAATAGACCAGCCCCGGTCCGCCTACAAATCCGAAGCCGCTCAGCGTGGACGAGAACATGGCAAGAGAAATGACAATTGGACCTAGGCCTCTACCAGCTACAAAGAAGTCGCTGGAATCTTTCGTGCGCAACATGGCCCAGAGGCCAGTGATAACACAAAAAACCATATAGAGAGTCACTGCGCCAACGATAATTTCCTGTCTATAGGCTTCCATGCAATTACTTCTCCGACTCTGCTAATAGTTGTTCGAATTTACGCTCGTCTTCTTCGGTAAAGATATATTTCCGAAAGCCTAGGCAGTAGATGATGGTCAAGGGAATCGACGACAGCCAGGTGCCAAATAACTGGAAGGCGGTAGCCACTGGGAAGCCCATGAAATAGCTGGTGACTCCAGTTTCAAGAAAGGCCTGATGTTCGGCGTGCATCCGCCACCAGACGAAGAGGCTGAATAGCAGGGTGCAGCCCATATACGCCCAAAACCTTGTGTCGCGCCGCTCTTCGTTCACGCCCAACACGGCAAAGCAGATGATTAACAATATCAGTAAGGCATGAAAGGCAGAGGCTAGGCCGCCTATGTGTTGTAGTCGTGCTGCACCGTCACCCCCGATCTGCATGCCGTTGAATACAGGATGGGCGACTCCGCTAGCGTTAGGCACTGTATCGGCTAGGCAAACTGCGATTACCATGCCGGCCATCAATAGTATGATGGCGAAAATCCCAGCTATCAGCTTGTTTTGCATTATAGAGCCTCTCTTTTACCGTGAGTTGAGAATAGAGGCTGAATAGGGGGGCGTCTAGGTTTTTTTGGTTCGATACTGCGAATTCTACGCCTCTCTTAGCGCTATATTTTTATAAAGGCGCAACATAATGCAGAGGGCAGCTTAGTTCATTGCAATCTGTATTCTATTTCCCTGTGCCCACACGATTCCTATGGCGAGACTTTTTCTTGGCGGCAGCCTTCTTCTTCGGATCGTCTTTGGCTTTCGCGTTCGACTTGCCCTTCGCTGCGGGTTTGCGTTTTGGCTTCTTGTCTTTCTTAGGGCCCTTGTCCGGCCCCTTGCTTGGCTTTTCAAATGCAGGGCGTGCGGATCGAGATGATTTTCCATCCATCGTTAGGCGCGAGATTTTTAGTGTCTGTCCAGAGACCCATACATTCTTTAGTTCTTTGAATATCTCATCCGGCATGTCGCTAGGTAGATCTACCGTGCTGTGATCATCATGAATGTTGATGCGGCCGATATGTTGAGCATCTATGCCCGCTTCGTTGGCGATAGCGCCGACGATGTTGCCTGGCATCACATCATGCTTGTGGCCGACCTCTAAGCGAAATCGTTCCATGCCTTTTTCTGGGGGGCTGTCGGCTCTTGCCGGTCGTGAGCGTGACTCATCTCTCGAGTTTCGATTCTCTCGTGGGGGTCGTGAGCGGGGTTCGTCTCTGAAACTTCTATCTCCTGTGGGAGGCAGTGAGCGTGAGCGACCTCGAGAATTCCCTTCATCTTCGCGTTTGAATTTCTCGGTTTTTCGCACCGGTTTGTTCTGTAGCAGCAGAGGTGTATTGCCTTGAGATAGCTTGGCGAGTGCCGCTGCGATGCCTAGCATCGGATATTCGTTCTCTGCTTCAAACTTCTCGAGCAGTTTTGTGTATTGAGACAGATCTTCGTTAGCGATGGTCTCTGTTATCGATTGCTTGAATTGCTCTATGCGCTTGTCGTTGATCAGCTGCGTGGAAGGCAACTCCATCATCTCGATCTTCTGTTTGGTCGCTCTCTCGATGGCGCCCAGCATTCTCTTCTCGCGCGGCGCGACGAATAAGATCGCATCGCCCTGACGTCCAGCTCTGCCAGTGCGACCGATACGGTGTATATACGCTTCTGTGTCGTAGGGGATATCGTAGTTCACTACGTGGCTGATTCGCTCTACGTCTAGTCCCCTAGCGGCGACATCGGTTGCGACTAGAATGTCTAGTTGTCCTTTTTTAAGCCTCTCGATAGTCCGCTCGCGTGTTTTCTGTGCGATATCGCCGTTGAGAGCGGTGGCCGAGAAGCCTCTAGCCGACAATTTCTCTGCTAGGTCGACGGTGAGGAGGCGCGTGCGAACGAAGATCAGCATGCCGTCGAAGGTTTCGGCTTCTAGGATGCGAGTGAGCGCATCGAGTTTATGCATGCCACTTACTGGCCAAAAGCGCTGACGGATTGAGTCGGCGGTGGCGGTCTTCATCTTGACGGTAACTTGTACCGGATCATTCAGGTACTTAGTAGCAATGCGTCGAATCTGAGTAGGCATTGTCGCGGAGAACAGCGCGATCTGTCTTTCGCTGGGAGTCTGTTCGAGAATCCATTCTACATCGTCGATGAAACCCATGCGCAGCATCTCATCGGCTTCGTCCAAGACGAGGGTGCTGAGTTGATTTAGCTTTAAGGTACCCTTGCGCATATGGTCCATGACTCGGCCTGGAGTTCCAACTACCACATGTACACCACGCTTCAGTGCGCGTATCTGGCCGCTGTAGTCCTGGCCGCCATAGACGGGTAGAACGTGAAAACCTTTTATATGGGTAGCGTACTTCTGAAAGGCTTCGGCTACCTGAATGGCGAGTTCGCGTGTAGGTGCTAGAACTAGAACCTGGGGGTCTTTCTGCCTCAGATCCAGCTTCGAAAGAATTGGCAGGGCAAAGGCGGCAGTTTTTCCAGTTCCCGTCTGTGCCTGACCGAGCACATCTCTGCCCTCGAGTAGCAGAGGAATGGTTTGTGCCTGAATAGGGGACGGCGTTTCGTAGCCTACATCAACGAGTGATTTTAATAGGGGCTTAGATAGCGCCATTTGCTCGAAGGAGGTGATTTCTTCACTACTCATAGTATTGCCTTGCTTTGCCCGTAGGGCGGTAATCTGCGGATATTTAGACGGTTAATTAGGCGGATATCTAGATGAATACTCAGACCGCTAATCGTACCAATAATTAAGAGGGTGCGAAGGATAGAGACTATCCCTTGCTAAGTCCATCTCATAGACACTGGTAAGCACCACTAAACCCGTTATTTTAGGTGATTTCAAGCTGTATTCCTCTACAGCTTAGGAAAACAGGAGCTGTGGGCGGTCGCCCTCTTAGATTTCCTCGAATGACTCTAGAGTAAACTGGAACAGTTCGGGGTCGTTTAGAATGAGGTTCATATTCCTGAACGTCGGTTCCCCGGACATATAGAGCTCGGGCACAATCAGTCTTCCAGTTACTTCATCGAAACTAGCCATATTGTCAACTGTCTGCGTCAAGACTGCGAGGCTGTCGAAGTCGAGTTGCGCAACAATATTGGGCTCGTCAGCTACTATCGAGAAGACGACAGAAAGTAGGCCGGTTGCTCCAGCATCTACGGTAAGGTGGAGTAGCCCATTGTCTGCGTCGAAATAGTTTGGAGCAGGTGCAGCTACGATAGCAACGTTCACGAAATTGCTTAAACCAAGGGGTTCGTTTGTAACGTTTATTAGAGGGAAGTCCGAGAGACCATTTGGAAAACCTGCAACACCATTAACTACGAAAGTGGACTGTGCTGCTATATTGTCTACAACAGTCATGCCATCTCCAATGACACGACCAAAGACCGTAAAGCCACCATTCTGTGCGTCGAGATTCTCGCTATTGTCATCAAGATTCACGAACCATTGGCTAGTCGCGCTGTTTGGGTCGCCTGCCAGTTTCGCCATGGCCACCGTGCCGCGAAGATTGGTGATGCCGGGTTCGTTCTGTATAGTCGCATCGGTGTTGATTGAGCTCAAGGTATTGTCTGCGGCATTGTAGGATAGCCAGCCACCTTGAATGATAAAGGGGCTTGGGGTAACTATGGAACGATGTATAACTGTGCCGTTGTAGCGTCCAGAATTCACATAGTTAAGAAAATTAGCAACGGTAATAGGCGTAATATTGTCGAGTAGCTCTATTGAGAAGTCGCCGAGTGAAGTGATTACGCGGACGGTGGTTGCCGATGCTGACTGTGCGCAAAGGAAAGCGCTTAATATTATTGCGAGATGCATCTTGACTGGGAACGGGCTGGAAAATTTAAAGCGATTCATATGAGACCTTTTATTAATATTCAAATGTAATGGCATTGAAGCTATGCAAGAAAGTTGTAATTTCAAAAACTATTGCCGCGCACTCTGCGAAGCATCACGAATTTTTTTAAATTCATTTCCTTCAAGCCAATTAGGGAAATCAGACACACGACTGAGTTTGTTGGCGACATCGAAGTACAACTGTATGTCCTGTGCAGCGCCTTCCAAGTTCCAGTTCGGATCGTATTCATCTGAGGGTGCGTGATAGCGATTTTCATTGTAATCCTGAGCCTGCTGCGCTCCCCATTCCCGACCAAACTCTACGCTGTCTTCACCGGACTCGGCGTAGAGTGCAGGCACTCCGGCCTTGGCAAAATTAAAATGGTCGGAGCGGTAGTAGTAGCCACGCTCGGGGTTAGGCTCTTCAACGAGGTGGCGGCCCTGAGCAGTGGCAGCTGCTTCAAGATAGTCTTCCAGTTCGCTGCTACCATTTCCCACCACCACGATGTCACGCATAGGGCCGTAGGTGTTAAGTGCATCCATGTTGATGTTCGCGACCGTGGTTGCCAGGGGGAATACGGGATGTTCGGCATACCAGCGCGAGCCTAATAGACCCGACTCTTCAGCGGTGACTGCTAGGAAGACGACACTGCGTGGTGCTGGGCCAGCATCGGCGTGCATCTTTGCGATGGCGAGCAGCGCCGCGGTGCCGGTGGCATTGTCAGCAGCACCGTTATAGATATTGTCGCCCGGTATTTCTGGGTTAACACCCAAGTGATCCCAATGGGCGGTGTAGATAATAGTTTCCTCGGGCCTTTCGGTTCCGGGAATCACCGCAATAACATTCTGCGATTGGGATGTGCGCACCGTATTTTGAATCGTCACCGATGCGGTGATGTCTCCCAAGGCAACAGCGTTGAAATCCGCTTGCGCTGCCGCGGCTTTCAACTCTTGATAGTCTAAACCGGCGGCTGCAAATAATGCCTCCGCAGAATCCAAAGTTAGCCAGCCTTCGATGTCATTCTTATCGCGATTGAGGTTGTCCGCCTGTAGGCCAATCTGCGGGCCGGACCAGCTGCCGCTGACTACTTCCCATCCATAGCCAGCCGCACCGGTTTCATGCACGATCAGTGCGCCGGCGGCACCCTGTCTTGCCGCCTCTTCGTATTTATAGGTCCAGCGGCCGTAGTAAGTCATGGCATTGCCATTGAACAGGGCAGGATCTTGGGTGGCATAGCCAGGGTCGTTAACTAGAATGACTACTGTCTTGCCTGCTACATCGATGTCCGCATAGTCGTTCCAATTTCTTTCCGGTGCCACCACGCCATAGCCGACGAATACGAGTTCGCTATCGACAATGGATGTAGAGGGGACTTGCTGCTGGCTGCTCACCATCATTTCGGTGGCGTATTCTAGTTCGGCTTTATAGCTGCTACCGCTGAATGTGAGTACCGCGTCGCTGGCTGTTGTGACCTCGGTTACAGAGACGCTCTGGAAATAGGAGTCGCCATTACCTGGGCCGATACCGAGCGCCTCGAACCCGGCTTGTAGGTAGCTGATAGTCTTTTCTTCACCTGATGTCGCAGGTGCGCGACCCTCGAATTCATCCGAGGCTAGCACGGAGATGTGTTTGTGTAGCATCGCTTCGATTTCAGTCGTGTCGGATGCTGTCTCGACCACTGTTTCGAAACTTTCATTCGACTGCGGACTGCAGCCGAAGAGTGCTGCGCTGCTGAAGAGGGATAGGCTAAGTAGTTGTAGTGGCTTCATTGTTTTCTCGTCGAGATTGGTGAAAATAGTTAAGTCTCATCTGCTCGTTATTCTTGCTGCCCTGATTACATGTCGCCAATATAGGCAAAGCGTTGCAGGGTTTTTCCATCACGCTCTATAGTTTCGAAAAACATATCTAATGGTCTTACCCACAGGCCGTGTTCGCCATAGAGCGCCCGATAAACTACCAAGGCTTCCTGAGTCTCGCTGTGATGAGCAATCTCGACCACCTCATATTCATTGCCTTTAAAGTGTCGGTACCTGCCTTTCTTGAATGCTGCATTGCTCATAGGTCTGTATCTGCTGTTTGTGGTGGATTGGGGTTGTCCGTCGGGTCCGCGTGGCGCTTACAGAGCTTGATTATAAGCTTAGTTGCTGCAGTTAATAAGCTATTATATGTGGCAGTGTTATAGCTAAGTTCAGCAAACAGTAGCTCCTAGTCTGAATCTGAAGATGGCACTAGATAAGACTCGCTACTAGTTTTCTGATAGAATTCAGCCTCGGTTTTAACAGGCCAGATTGGCCGTTCGGCCTCTGGCTTGGGGCTACAGGCCAAAGATTCTCTTAGTAAATCGAAAACCTAGTAGTTTGGAAATCTAGTAGCTTGGAAATAGTAGCTTGAAAAGCTCGAAGTCTTAGGGATTATGTATCGCGTATGGAATTAGCTGAAGAAAAGTTGGATGAACACCACCTCGACGAGAAGGAAGTAGTCGATGTAGTCGTGCGCTTTGCCGGAGATTCTGGTGACGGCATGCAATTGACCGGGAATAATTTCACTGAGGCCACCGCGCTTTATGGCAACGATCTCTCGACGTTTCCAGACTTCCCCGCCGAGATTCGAGCGCCAGTAGGCGCAACCTTCGGTGTCTCCGCTTTTCAGATTTATTTCGGTGCCAATGATGTGACCACCGCAGGTGATGCGCTTGACGTGCTTGTTGCGATGAACCCGGCCGCACTGATCACTAATATTGATAATCTGGTCGATGGCGGATTGCTCATCGTCGATAGTGGAGCGTTCACTGCAAAGAACCTAACCAAGGCCAAGTATCAGGGAAATCCCTTAGAGGATGGATCTCTAGAAAAATTTCGCGTGCTCGAGATTGATATTTCGAAGCAAGTTCTGGCTGCAGTTGAAGAATTTGGTTTGGGTCACAAGGCTGGTTTGCGCAGCAAAAATATGTGGACTCTGGGTCTGGTTCTCTGGTTGTTCGATCGCGATCGCGCCTCGACCATCGAAAGCCTGAAGACGAAGTTTGCAAGCAAGCCGGAAATAGCAAGCGCAAATATCGCCGCTTTGAACGCGGGTCATGCTTACGGCGAAACAGCCGAGCTGCCCGCAGGAATACATGTCTATAAAGTACCGAAGGCAAAAGTTTCACCTGGCACCTATCGAAATATAACGGGAACGAACGCACTTGCTTGGGGCCTTGTTGCTGGTTCGGAGCTGGCAAATATCGACCTGCTATTTGCCTCCTATCCGATTACACCGGCATCGGGCTTATTGCATGAATTGGTGCGCCATCGTGATTTCGATATCAATACGTTTCAGGCAGAAGATGAAATAGCAGCCGTGTGTGCTGCAATAGGTGCATCCTTTGCCGGCTCACTTGGTGTTACTTCGAGTGCTGGCCCCGGCATCGCTCTGAAGTTAGAGGGTATAGCTCTGGCCTGCGCGACTGAGCTACCTTTGGTAGTCGTTAATACACAGCGTGGCGGCCCATCGACTGGTCTTCCAACGAAGACGGAACAATCAGACTTGGGCATGGCGCTTCACGGTAGACACGGCGATACGCCGATGCCGGTGATCGCGTCCGCAACGCCCACAGATTGTTTCGACGTGGCGATTGAAGCGGTGCGTCTAGCGACGAAATACATGACGCCGGTGATGTTGCTTTCCGATGGCTATCTGGCGAATGCTGCTGAGCCGTGGAAGATTCCGGATTTTTCCGAGTTCGAAGCTTTTCCTGTTACGCATTACAGCAAGGCAGAAGGCTTTAAGCCCTCACTTCGTAACGAGGAAACTCTTGCGCGCGTCTGGGCAAAGCCTGGCACAGCTGGGCTAGAACATCGCATAGGCGGTATCGAGCGCAGCTTCGATACCGGGGATATTTCCTACGATCCTGCCAATCACCAGAAAATGACCGACCTGCGCCAGGCTAAGATCGCAGGAATCGCAAATGATATTCCTCTACAGGAAGCCTGTCTCGGCAATGAATCCGGTAAGCTTGCGGTAGTTGGATGGGGGTCTACGTTCGGGGCCATACATCAAGGTGTTAAGCGGGCGCGTGCCGAAGGCTTGGATGTTTCACATATTCACGTGCGTTATCTATCTCCCCTGCCGAGAAATCTCGGAGAATTACTTAAAGGTTTCGATTCTATCCTGGTGCCGGAGATGAACACGGGTCAATTCGTACAACTCATTCGCGCCGAATATTTAATCGATGCACAAGCCTTAAACAAAGTCTCTGGCCAACCGTTCAAAATTGGCGAAATTCTAGCGGCTATCCACGAGAAGCTAGCCGCATTAGGGAGCAAATCATGAATCAGGCGCTACCCAAGCTAACCGTTAAGGACTACGCATCCGATCAAGAAGTGCGCTGGTGTCCAGGTTGTGGCGACTACGCCATCCTGAAGACTATTCAGAAGCTGATGCCAACATTCGAGCAGCCAAAGGAGAATCAAGTATTTATCTCCGGAATTGGCTGTTCTTCGCGTTTTCCTTATTACATGAATACCTTCGGCTTCCATACTATTCACGGCCGCGCTCCGGCAATAGCAACCGGCGTTAAGCTCGCTAATCCAGAATTGGATGTGTGGGTAATTACCGGCGATGGCGATGGTTTTAGCATCGGCGGCAACCATATGTTGCATGTGTTGCGGCGTAATGTAGATCTGCAGATTTTGCTTTTTAATAATGAGATATATGGGCTTACCAAGGGTCAGTATTCTCCGACGTCTCGGACCGGTACTCGAACTCCATCGTCGCCTAAGGGGTCTATCGATCTTCCGCTTTCTCCCTGTGAAGTTGCAATAGGTTCAGGGGGAACTTTTATAGCACGCACGATCGATACTGAGGCGAAACATCTGGCTGCGGTAGTGACTCGGGGTCATGATCACAGAGGCGCATCCTTTATAGAGATATTGCAGAACTGCCCGATTTACAACGATGGAATATTCGATCAGGTTAAAGACAAGAAGATAGCGGCTGATTTTAAGGTCGAGCTCATTCATGGCGAGCCCATAGTATTTGGCAGGGAACGGGAGCAGGGCATTCGCCTCAATCACGATAGCCTGAAGTTGGAGCTAGTCGATGCAACTAGCGATGATGTGTTGATTCACGACGAAACCAATAAAGTATTGGCCACGCTACTCGCCACCATGAAGGGGCCGGATTTTCCCGTGGCAGTGGGTGTGATTTACCGTGAAGAGAAGAGTTCTTTTGTCGATGACTCGCAGCAGCAGTTGATCTCGGTTCGTGCGGCCAAGGGCTCCATGGCAGAGCTCTTAACGAGCGGGCATACCTGGGAAGTTGAATAGCCTCAAGCTTTAATCCTGTGGAATCATTGTGGTTACCACAGGACCCATGCCAAAGATTTGCATAACGACTTCCTCGTCTTTCGCCATGTCATAGTGGTAACCATTCGGTGGCTGATAGATGAAAGTGCCGGGCTCGACGGCAGTCATAGCCTCTGGCTTGTAGGTGCCGGCCTCGGGCCCAATGTGCACATGCCAGGTACCACTCAGAACGTTAATGTAGCGCGCTTGATTGTGATAGTGAGGCTGGCTGCCGCGTCCCGGAGGCCAGGTGATCTGCATAACGTAGATGCCAGATTTGCTCGGGTCGCCGTAGATGATTGTCCTGATGCTACCGTCCTCAGGGTGTAATTGCTCGGGCGTCGCAACCATGAAGTCATGTTCATCAGGCTCGACTACCTGAGCTGACAGGGTCTGGGCGGAGATGATCAACCCGGCAAGCAGTCTGCTCGTCAGGGACAGCATTCTTTTGAGGGTCATTGTTATTTTCCTCGTGACTGAGAAGTGGGGTGTACAGAAATCTCCCTTCGAGTCTCGGTCCTTAGGCGGAACCAAATAGGGTGAATTCTTGGGTCGAGGAGAAAAGATAACAGGTTTTACTCGTGAGACCACGGCTATTCAGCTTCCGAGCGAGCAGAAATCGAGCCATTTTTCCGGTCTAGTTACTTCACTTGTCGCTAGAGTCGATCTACCATCCAGACTAGACGCTTAGCCGTGTTTGGCTTGACACACTCTAAGCCAAATGCTTATATCCTCGTTCCCTTGGGAGAGTAATTATAATTAAAGTAACAAAAGGTAGAAATATGAAGATTCAATGGCTGCTCCTAGCAATCGCAGTGCTTGTAGTAGGTTGTTCACCTGCTGACACAAGCAATACACAATCAGCTCAAATCGCCCAGGCGGCAGAAGCCCCAATGAGCGATATTCCTCGTACTCCAAACGGCAAGCCCGATTTCAATGGAATCTGGCAAGTGCTGATGAATGCCAACGACAATCTTGAGCCGGCAGCACCAAAGTCTGCTTATCAGCTTGTTGAGGGCGACTTTGTACCAGTGCCTGCTCCTAGCATTGTTGCGATGGGTGCGGTTGGCGCAGTTCCAGCTAGCTTCGGCGTAGTTGAGGGCGGCAAAATCCCTTATAAGCCTGAAGCATTGGCGCGTCGCGACGAGAATGCTGCAAACTGGCAGTCAATGGATCCTGAAGTTAAGTGCTATATGCCGGGTGTGCCGAGAGCCACCTATACTCCTCATCCTTTCCAGATATTCCAGAGCGAGAGTGCTTTCTTCATAGCTTACTCATTCGCTGGCGCGGTACGTAATGTATTCCTTGAAGATCCGGGTCCTGCACCGTTGGATTCCTGGATGGGTCAATCCTACGGATACTGGGATGGCGATACTTGGGTAGTTGAGGTAATTGGCCTGAACGACCAAACTTGGTTCGACCGAGCAGGTAACTACCACACTTGGAAGCTGAAGGTTACAGAGCGTTATACGCTGGTTAGCGAGAACGTTATCGAGTACTCAGCGACTATGGAAGACCCTGATATATTCGAAGAGGCTTGGACTATCAATATGCCAATCTATCGTCGTCTAGAGCAAAACTACGAGTTGCCACAGTTTAAGTGTGTAGAGTTTGTAGAAGAGATGATGTACGGTAAATATCGTAAGGGTAGAGAGTCTGAATTAGGCTTCTAGGATCGGTTTCTATCGAAAAAGGGCTCGCTTTGGCGCATTCCGCTTGGAAATATCCAGAGCCCTTGGTTATAATGTGGTCAACTGACCGCTTAATTTAAATTTTGATGTATTGGGCGTGGAAGGAATCGATTTACAAGGCTTCAGTCCAATAGCTCAGACATTCAAGTTATAAATGGGAAAAATTGTATGAAAATCAAATTACTAGCATTAGCCGCTGTTACTGCTGTCGGTGTTGCTGCAATTAACCAGCCTGCAGCGATAGCTCACCATGCATTTTCTGCTGAATTCGATTCGAACCTTCCAGTTCGTCTTGGTGGTCCAATTACTCGCGTAGAGTGGATTAACCCCCATACTTGGATTCACCTCGAAAACAACGATTCTGAGTCAACTCGTGACCCGGGTCCTTGGATGGTAGAGGGCGGTACGCCAAATACGCTTCTGCGTCGCGGCATCAACCGTAACTCACTGACATTAGGCGAAGACATTGTTGTTACTGGTTACCAGTCTAAAGACAGATTGTGTGAGCCGACTTGCCGTGCGAATGGCCGTGACATCACTTTTCCTGATGGCCGTAAATTGTTCATGGGCTCATCCGGTACTGGTGCGCCACGTGACGGATCTGATGGCGCAGAGAAGTAGTTAGCGAAAGCTAATGAAATAAAAAAGCCCGCTAACAGCGGGCTTTTTTTTGTCTAAAATTCCTGCTCTAACACTTCACACAGACACTTCACACAAAGTCTAAGCTCTCTAAACCTAGTCAATTACAGTCTGTAGTTCTCTCTCGAAGCTACCGCCATCACGGAACACCGTAGAGTTTACATAGAAGCCAGAAGAGTGAAGTTGCAGCGTGATGGTGCTTGCGCCGCGGTTTTCCCAGAACCAGCCGTGGATGCCTGTAAAGGGCGCATGAAAAGAGCCCATGCGGCTGTCACTGCTGCCTTGTTCGAAACTCTCGGCATATTCCTCGCCTAAGCCAGCAGGCTCGGCATGCATGTCGTAGTACAGCTCGCCATCGGCTACCCAGCTAAACAGCATTGATGCGTCCATATCCAGCAGATACTTGTACTCAACCGACTGGAAAGGTTCGAGCACGAATTCCACGTAATCAGTCTTATGAACTTCGAGTTGTTCCTCGAAGGGGTTCTCCTCAAGGCTAAGCGCATTAAGGCCAAATATTTGGCCGGTTCGTAATGGATCTGCTCCGAACTCGGCGGGGAGTATGAAGCTAAACAGTACGAGTAAGGCTATGACTAAAGATACGGCGGTCGCGATAAGAATATTTTTCGTTGAGGGAGGCGTATTGCTGTTTGTCTCGGCCACAGGGATCTCCAATAATTGATTCTGATTGAGTGGGAAAAATTAGTACAGAGGCTGAAATAAGTAGGCGCTGACCTGAAACCCAGCGAGCAGGAAGCCGCCGGTCATCAGCGCCGCATTGGTAATAAAGGCATGTCGTAAATAGCTGGAGCTAGTCCTCCAGACGCTGAGAATTAGGAACACTGCCGACAGCGCTAGGATCTGCCCGACCTCAACGCCGATGTTAAAGCTAATTATATTGGTAACTAGGCCATTCTCGGAAAGATTGAATTCCTGCAACTTGGTGGCGAGTCCCAGGCCATGAAATAGGCCAAATACAAACACAGCTACTTTGGTATTTGGCTCGAAGCCAAGGACACGCTTAAATCCGCCGATATTTTCAAACGCTTTATAGACGATCGAGAGGCCGATAATCGCGTCGATAAAATAAGCGTTTACCTGCAGATTGGCCAGGACACCAAGTAGCAAGGTGATGCTGTGGCCGATGGCGAATAGGGTGACATATTGCACGACATGCTTGGGACGATACAGGAAGAAGATGACACCCAGCAGAAACAGCAAATGGTCATAGCCGGTAACCATGTGTTTTGCGCCTAGGTAGATGAAGGGGCCAATTGCAGGGCCATCGATCGTCTCGACAAAACTAGCGTCGCCGCCCTCGATGGTGTGACCGAAGGCATGCAGCGAGAAAAGAGAGGCAGCGAGCAGAAGAAGCCTTGTGCCCATAGTCGTGACTCTCTTCATGTTTGAATTGCTGAGCAATTTCTAGTCTGCATCTTCTTCGTCGTCGAAGCGATTGAGGATGTCGGGGTTGTAGGCCTGATGGCAGGCTGTGCAAACGCTATACAGTTGTGCGCCTGCCTGAAAGAAGTCTTCCTCGTTTTGTGCCGCTGCTGCTTCCATCGCTAGGATGCCAGCCTCACTCAGGCCCTCGGCATAGATCATCCAGGCATCGTTGTCTTCTGCCCTGCCTGGCAGCGCGAGCATATTACCAGCTTCCACCGTTATCGCAGCCTGAGCTCGCACATAGTCCCAGCCTTCATCGGTTGTAGGGTAAAGCTCTTCATAACCCGAGGCATCGAGAACCCAGCCGCCGGAATCCCAGAGAATATCCGAAGCAGGTTCGAGAACCAGTGCCATGACTTCTTGAACGTTCAATGTAGTGTTGTAGTTGGGCGCGTCACTCGTGTCGGCTGTCGCAGTCTCTTCTGGTGCAGAACAGGCAGCCAGTAAGCCGCTAATCAGTAGGGATAGGGAAATTTTATTGAGTTTGTTTGCGAAAATATGCATGTTTCGATCCTGCGCCGAAGCGACTTAGTTTGCAGCTACTCCGACTCGTGTGGAGGGTGTCATGATTCAATATCGCCGAAATTAGCTGCTATGATACTTATCATTACAGTAGTGATTAACCGAAAGTAAAGTCTGCACTAATTTGCGCTTTTATTCTACTTCGGACGAGATGGAATTAACGGTCAACTCCTTGGATTACTGGGCTATGAACAGATTCGCAGCAGCAATTATCGCGAGACTATCGGCGGCGCCACAGCTGCTCTGTTTTCTGCTTGCGTTGTTTTTAGCTGGCGCTGCTGTGGCGGAAATTCATATCCAGAAAACGCCGGATGGTGGTGTGCAGCCGCGTCTAATTGCTGATGACAGCGGCAATATCCACTTGCTGTATTTCAAGAAACGCCTTTCTGCTCCCAGCGCGCGGGAAGGGAATCTCTATTACCGCCAGTATCTGCCGGAAAGAAACAGCTTTGGCCTAGCCATTAAAGTGTCCAGCACGGCCTATGATATTCGCAGTTTTGCCATTGAGAGGGCTTCGATGGCGGTCGGGGGTGATGGTCGAGTCCACGTGGTGTGGTATCTATCGAAAGATAATCAATACTATTACTCTCGCTCGAACAGTGACCGCACACAGTTCGAGACGCAGCAGCCGGTGGTCGATAAGTTTGCCGAAGGGCTTGATGCTGGCGCCGATATTGCTGCGCTAGGCTCACAGCTTGCGATTGTTTGGGGAGCAGGAAGTCTGAGTCGGGAGCATGAGCGTACCGTCTACGGGCGACTCTCAACTGACTCCGGCGCGTCCTTTAGTGATGAATTACAGATGGGTGATAAGGCGCTCGGTGCCTGTGCCTGTTGTGCTCTGGCTACAGATTTCGCTGCACAGAATGAGCTTGCCATCGCTTACCGCTCTGCTATCGACGGCGTGGGCCGGCATATGCAGGCGCTGACTGTGCAATTTGCAGGCGAGGAGCTTGAGACGAGCGGCTATGCTGAGCTCTCTGCATTGCAGGAATGGGAGCTGTCTGCTTGTCCGCTCAGTACCAATGACATCACTGTCGATGCCGAAGCCAATCAATGGTTGGTGTTCGAGACCGAGGGTCGCATCATACAATTGCAGCTGGGTGCGCAGGCTGAGGCTATGCCGGTGGCTGAGCCCTTCATCAAAACCCGCCAGAAGAACCCTGCTATAGCTATCAATGCAGAGGGCGATCGCTTGATCGTCTGGGGCGAGGCTATTAGCCATACGCGAGGCGGCAGGCTGAATATGCATTTGTTCGCGGCTGATGGCACAGATAAGAATGCGGAGTTTGTTGAAGAGCTATCTATTGCTAAGTTCAGCTTTCCCGCGGTCGCAGCTTTGCCAGACGGAGACTTTCTCGTTCTCTATTGAGAGGGATAAGGCCTAATTTTGCAGCGTAGACTTTTGAATCTGCTGGCGGATCAGCTCATTTTCCAAATTATTAAACTGCTGCTCGCTTTCTCTTAGGCTTCTATTCTGTTGATTCTGCAGTGCATTCTGTAGACGCTGTCGTTCACTATTCTCAAGCGCGTTAAAGCGACTCTCCGAGAGCTGGCGACTTATCGTACTTGTACTATTGCCAGTATTAGCAGAGCTTCTTAGTCGATTGAAGGCGGTGAACACAAATTGGGTTCTGCTGCGTAGAGTACTTTCGCCGCAGGTGAATTCGATGGCGACTAATCGCCTCAACATCTCTTCGTTATTCTCGGTGTCTGAATCCAGATCTGCTGCCACGGTCTGCTCGACGTACTCATCTCTCCAGTCCTTCAGAGTGCGGCACTGTTCAAGGTAGTTCGCCATCAGCTTGCCGTCTATGGCTTTCATAAAGTCATCGCAGGCAGTCGGTGAGTTCTCCATGGAATCTAAAGTGGTGAGGCAGTCGTTTGCCAGTACATCCAGATAAATCAGGGCTTCGCTGCTCGAGTCGATACTTTTCTGGAAGTCACTTTCCTGTGCGGAGGAGAGCGAAGATAAAGCGGAGCAAAACAATACCAACGCGAACAGGGATGTTCGCGTTAGCTCTAGATTGCTTATTGGCTTAGCTCTCATAAATCTCGAAGCGCTTGCTCCATTTCTTAAAGCGTTTTTTACAGTACTTTTCTAGCTTCTTGTGTGTGGAGAACCACAGCTCGCTCGCATCCTTGATGGATTCATCGAACTCGCAAAAGTCGTTGTCATATTCGCGACACACCCAGGGGCGCGTTTCATAGATGCCGCAAACACCATGTGGTAGCAGGTGGCTACAGTTTGTCTCTATGTGCAGAAACCAGCCATCGGCATCTTTGAAGATATTAATCCCTTCGTGAGATACCTGCCAAAGCAAGTGGTCGAAATCTTCCTTGGTTTTCGGAGCAGGGATCTTTTGATTAATCGAGTTACAACAAATTGATTTCTTACACTTTGAGCATTTTTTATCGAGGGCAACTTCGGTTAGTTTGCCGTCTATTTCTACTTCAACTACTTTTATCGCATTCTTAGTATCCATATTCCCTGCCTGTAAAATTTTCGTACTTACTCGACTATTGTTTTAGTTCGTCGAGGGTCAATTCTAACACTGCTTTTGCTTGAATTAGTATGCTTCATTGCAGAGCCGGCATTACTTTACATTGGCTGCAATGCTCGCCAGAATAACGCTCCACTCCTGAGGAATGCGCTAATGTCTCTCGCCACTTTTTCGTCTCAGCCAGCTCGTCCATCGTCCTCAATCACTGCCTGGTTTAGAACACTGCTGTGCTTGATTCTAGCGGGCATATTGCTGTCTTGTTCAAGTGAAGAGCCTGTCGCAACCTCAGCAAGCGTCGAACAGGGCAGTATCGACTCAGGCAATGATAGAGTAATTCAGCTGCGCACAGTATCTACCCAGTCCTGGCTGGTAAGCGGCGGCGATGTCCTAGTGGAGGTCACGCTTGCTGATTCCATTAACTCAAAACAGCTTGAGATAAGCCTCAATGGCAGCGTTATTACTAGCCGCTTTAGAGAGACCACAGCAAGGACTTTGCAAGCCTTGCTAACGGATTTGCCGGACGGGGATAGCACTTTAGTGGCAAAGCTTAATGGTTCACCGCTGAGTGAGTCGCTTATCCTGACTAATTATCCCGCTAGCGGGCCAATCATCTCCGGAGCCCACGAGCAGCCCTACGTTTGTCAGACCAAACAATTCAAGACAGTAGCAGGAGAGCTGCTTGGCAGCGCGTTGGATTCAAACTGTGGGATTCCGACGCGTATTGACTATGTTTATTGGTCAACTTTGGATGAGCTGTTCAAGCCCTTGCCTGTTGAGGCTAATGCAGCACTACCCGAGGACTTGGGTTTAATTACTCTCATGGGTCAGACCGAAGTGCCTTATATTGTACGAGTCGAAACGGGGACTGTGAACCGAGCTATCTATGAAATTGCTATGCTGCACAATCCGCTTGGCAGTTCGCGTTTTCTGGATTCTTGGAACCGCAGCCCTAACTGGAATAATAAGTTGGTGTATACCCATGGCGGCGGTTGTCGTTCCGGTTGGTATCAGCAGGGAGACAGGACCGGTGGCGTAATGCGTCGTGGCCTATTTGAGCAAGGCTATGCCCTGACATCGGCGACGCTGAATGTGTTCGGTCAGAACTGCAATGACTTGCTCGCCTCTGAGACCCATATCATGGTTAAGGAACGCTTCATTGAACACTACGGCGAGCCGGACTATACGATTGCGACTGGCGCCTCGGGTGGTTCCTATCAGTCGCATCAAACAGCCGACAACTACCCCGGCGTGTTTGATGGCATCATCGTCTCTTCGAGCTTTCCCGATGTGACGACTGCCACCATCTTTACAATCGCCGACGCGCGACTACTGCATAACTACTTCAGTCAGGTCGATGTTGAGGCATTTACCCTTGAGCAACAGCGCGCCGTGTCAGGTTTTGGTGTCTGGGAGTCTATTGCTAATCTGAGTCGTGGTGCGGCGCGCCTAGATCCGCTCTACAACATCGAAACGCCATTAGAGGAGCAGGGCGGCGAGATCAGCATCGCTGCATTACAGGAAGACCTGTATTCACAGGCCAACCCTGGAGGCATCCGTGCAACAGTCTATGACCATACCGTCAATGTCTACGGAAGCATCGCGAACCCCTACGACCCGACGCAAACAATGGCGCAGCGGCCACTCGATAACGTTGGTGTGCAGTACGGCTTGTTAGCCTTGAATCAAGGCGCCATCACTACGCAGCAGTTTCTAGAACTCAATCAGGGCATCGGTGGCTTCGACCGTGATATGAATCATGTGCCTGAACGGCATCGAGCAGATCCACAAGCAAGCAAACGTGCGATTGAGTCAGGAAGAATTCTGTATGGCGGGGCAGGGCTGGCATCGACCCCGGTAATAGACTACCGAACTTACAACGATCATCGCGAAGGCGGTGACATCCACATGATCGTGCACCAGTTCTCGACTAGACAGCGACTGCTTAACGCCAACGGCCACGCGGACAACCAGGTAATGCAGGTGGGTGGTCAGTGGGGCTTTATCGAGGGGCAGGATGACCTAGCTAATCTGTTTCGTCAGATGGACTCTTGGATTCAAAACATACAGGCCGACAGCCAAGAGCGCGACTCGACAGTTCGCGTCGTACGCAATAAGCCCGCAAGCCTCACCGATAGTTGCTGGGATACCACTGGGGAGATAATAGAATTAGTTGAAGAGCCTTTAGTATTCAATTCCGAATCGCGCTGTGGCCAGCTATATCCTAGCTATCAAACACCAAGACAGATTGCCGGTGCACCGCTGGCCAACGATATTGTCAGCTGTCAGTTAAAGCGAGTCGATTTAGCCGACTATGGGATTAGCTTTACAGTCGAAGAGTATCAGCAGTTGCTAAATATATTTCCAGAAGGCGTCTGTGATTGGTCGCGCGGTGATAGCAGCGGATCGAAACATCAGGGTACGTGGAAGTCGTTTGGTCCTTCTCCGATTAATAAGCTCTATTAGCGATAGAGTAGGCGTAGCTTGAGTGTCTGCCGTTATCACCTATCGAAATGAAAATTTAAGAATCATATCTGTACGCCGTTCTCGCGGCGAAGAGGTGGAATTATATGAAAGCTAAGAAATTTGATACTGAATTCAACAATGGCAAAGACGTTACGAGCAATCTCGATCTTTCCAAGATTAAGAGGCCCAATCAGGAGCAACGAAGAGTGAATGTAGATTTTCCAACTTGGATGATCGACTCTCTTGACAAAGAAGCTTCTCGATTAGGTGTTACTCGGCAATCTATTATTAAGGTTTGGCTCGCTGAAAGGCTGGAACATGCGGCTCAATAACAAACAAATCAAAAAGGAAGCAGTGCTTCGCGACTGCCCCTATTATTAAGGGCGTTATGTAACATCAAAACCAAGAGGAAATAGAAATGGATAATATACAAGTAATTACAATTTTTGTAGGTTGGTGTGCTGTCATTAATATGGGCATATATTTACTTTCGGCTTTAGCGTTAATGGGATTTAAAGGACCTGTAAGAAAAATACACTCAAAACTTTCCGGTCTTTCAAGTGAAAAATTAGATGAGCTTTATTTTAACTATTTAGGTAGCTATAAAATGGCCATAATCATTCTCAACATAGCGCCTTATTTTGCACTTAAGCTTATGGCATAAGTTAGTTACGGAGTAAATAAGGGCACTAAAGTTATTAGTGTCCCTGCTTTATGTTCTTTGTTGACGACCCAAGGCCTACTATAACGACAAGGTAGAATATTGTTTTGAAAAAACAGTTTTTGGCCGCGCTGTGGAGAGAGCTTTGGGTTTAGGGAATGGCGAACAGTAAGGTTCATAAGTCCGCTATTTTGACTCAATTAGAAGGACGCTCGCTCGGTGAACGTTGCCTAATCGGATTCGGTAGCACCGGTGGGCCACCCATGAACAATGTGTTGTACAACAACATGTATCAGATCGTGCAGACAGAAGACTATGTCATGATCTTGGTGGAGATGGCCCACGACGCGCGTATCATCCCTATTGACAAGAATCACCGTCCAGATGCCTTGAAGCCTTGGCTAGGTGATTCGATCGCGCATTGGGATGGCGATGTATTGGTGATCGAGACTAGAAACCTACATCCACAGCAGGCCCCAAGCAATATTGCAGCGCTGTCAGATCAGGGGGTGGTGATAGAGCGCTTTAGTCGCTTCTCCGAGGAGCAGATTCTGTATGAGTTTGAGGTCAGGGACCCGATCTTCTACAGCGAAGCTTGGGGCGCGAAATGGCCTTCAATGCAACAGGCACTCAGCCCTACGAGTATGCCTGTCATGAAGGTAACTATGGGTTGCCGGGCATATTATCCGGTGCGCGTCGACAGGAAATGGACGAGCGCTAATTTTTTAGTTATCTTGAAAGGGGTCATGTGGCCCCTTTTTTGTTGTGCGTTAGAAGGTTTATGTTTTATCACTCTTCCCAGAATTTCATCATCTCCATAAACATAAACGACGCCGACCAGGTAATAAGCGATAGACCTGTTATCGCCTCCATGCCAGCAAGAAAGCGTAGCCGGCCACTCGGCTCGATATCTCCGTAGCCCACGGTCGTATAGTTGGTAAATGAGAAGTACACCGCATCAGTGAGGCTGCCGTCGAACTGACCTTCCAGAGTGCCGAAGTCGCCGTAGGCTGCCATCAGATAGAAGGCGAGGCCAAATATCCAGACCTCGATGATGTGGCCGCAGATCGTTCCGAAGACCCCAATGATGACTCTAAGCCGATGCTTCATCTGCAGTTTCGGTATTGTTACCCAGAGTAATCGCAGCACCTCGTAGTGAATGACGACGGTAGTGGCAACTAGCCCGATAATTATGAGGATAGAAACTAGCATATATGCACTCTGTCCCGAGCTTCTATAAAAGTCACTTTTGATGCTAGAAAACCGCAACGATACTTAGTAAGGTTAAATTGACCGTTCGCGAATAGCAATACGAATCAGCTGGGCTTTAGATAATGCTTATTCTGAGCTGAATTTAGAAAAGGAAGCATGATCAATGAAGAATATAAACCATTCATGGCCGAGTTCACTAACTGCTGCGCTTAGGGGTATCTGCCTAGTAGCAGTAATGCTTTCGACCGCGTCTATCGCTTGGGCGGCAGAGGGCTTAGCCACTGCGAAACCTGAATCGGTGGGTGTGTCTGGCGAGCGTCTACAGCGTATCGACGAATACTTTCAGCGTTTCGTCGACGATGATCAGATTGCGGGCGCGGTCTCGATAGTGGCGAGACACGGCAAGGTCATTCATCATTCTGCGGTTGGCCTTAAATACCGGGAAGAGAATATTCCCATGACGACGGATACCATCTTCTCCTTAATGTCGATGACGAAGCCTATTGTTTCCACTGCTTTGATGATGCTTTTCGAGGAAGGGTATTTCCGACTGGACGACCCTATCTCTGATTGGATTCCGGAGTACGCAGACCACATGGTGCTTGAAAACGACGGCCCACGGCCACGTCGTGTGAAAGAAGCCAGTCCGATAACTATTCGTCAGGTACTTACTCATACATCGGGGCTGGCACTAGTTCCCAGTAATGCCGGGCTGAGTGATGAAGAGCTGCGTTGGGTCACAAATAACGGCAGGCCATTCTCAAGTTTGGGCGAGCGTGTAGCAAGAGCCGCAACTATTCCCGGTGCATTTCACCCCGGCGAACAATGGCAATACGGCTATTCGACGGATTACGTAGCCGTGTTAGTGGAAAAGATTTCCGGTCAATCCATCGATACATTTCTCAGGGAGCGTATATTCGAGCCCTTGGGCATGCACGACACTTTCTATAATGTGCCGGCTAACAAGGTCGATCGCGTGGCCGCACGTTACATGCCTGGCGAAGACTTCAAAGCCGAGCTGCAGCGTGCGCCGGTTTACGAAGACCCTACTAGCTACTTTCCTGGTGTCGCCGGCCTAAGCAGTACCTCGTCTGATTATATTCGCTTCGCACAGATGATAGCGAACGGCGGCGAATTAGACGGAGTACGATTGTTAGGCCGTATGACGGTGGATCTGATGATTAGCAATCACACCGCTGATAAAGATATTTATGTTCGCGGACCGGGCTACGGCTTCGGTCTGGGCTTTGGCGTGTTGCTTGATCCTACGAAATCCTTCGACACGCTCTCACCTGGCAGTTACGGATGGGGCGGGGCATTTGGTACCTTATATTATGCGGACCCCGTTGAGGATCTGGTTGGGCTGATGTTTATCCAGCTGCGTGGTCACCGCCCATTGAATATCCGACAGCGATTTACCAACGTAGTGAGTCAGTCTGTCGTAGACAGCGTGGCAGACCGACAGCCGAAGGTGCAGGGCTATTCCGCTAGTCCTTAGTGATTCTCATAAAAGGGGGAGACTGATAAATTAGTAAAATAACGAGACTTTTTGCTTGCACTGCAATAGCTCTTATTCAGAAAATTTTAGTTTTGATAGTCTCTCCCTGTCGCTTGCCGGCATTTCTCCAAACACCAAGTCTCGATAATTTTCGTCTTCGTCGACAAACAGTTTTAACCAGGCCACAGCCATGCCGCCTACCAGACCGTGTACATCGATATTGGGTGCAAGAAGATCATCACCAGTATCTGTATTGGCAATGAAGTGATTACCGCCTTTGATTTCGAGATACATTGTCGGGATGTCTTCGGAGAGGCTCTCGAAATGTGGCAGGGCATGATCAGCCACCGGCGCGATACGATCATTCTCGCCGGCAATGATTAATGTCGGAACTGAAATTGCACCAAATTCAGTGTTCGGCTGCCAGGGAGTAAAAGGGATTGCCGCCTTCAGTTCGGCGCTATATGCATTCGCTGCAATCAAGCTGCCGCCGCCTCCCATTGAGTGTCCCATGATCGCCATGCGCTCCTTGAGAATTTTCCCTCGCAATATTCCACCCATGCGATCGCCTTCGTTGCGTAGTACTTCGACCGCAGCCATCAAGGCATCTGCGCGTAGTGAGGGGTAGACGTGTAGATCATTGGTATCAAGGGTTAGTACAGCGAAGCCATGAGAGGCTAAGTAATTTCCCCACCAGCTTATATTTTCCTGTGACTCCAAAAATCCGGGCGCTATGACTATGCCACCAAAGTCTTGCCCCTTATTGGCAGGGAAATAGATAGTTGCTGCACTAAATTCAGCTACTGCCGGATAGCTCGAATAGAAGGCAACCTGGTAAGAGCCAGGGCTTTGCAAGGATTCTCTGCTGATCTCTTGGGCGCTTACATTAGCGCAGAGCGAGAGAGCTACAGAGAGGGCGAGCAGGTAGTAGTTTCTAAGCGGCATATCTAATCCTATTATTCTACAGAAATGTGGCGCAGGGCTGTCAGAACGGCAATGCTATCGTAAAGTTGCTGCTAGGGGTAACTAAAGGGCATCCGAGGGAAGAGCTGTGCCTGATTCTCCATTTTCATGATGCGCCTAAAAACGCGTATTACCAAATAGTAATGTGTAATCGACACGTTTTTGCAGTCCAATATCGAGTACATCGAGCGCGCAGATATTTGTGCTCAGATAAACTCACTATTGGAGCGAGAAATGGAGACTGAACGACCCAGTAGGATGCTGACATTTTACGCCTTGGTAGTGTCAGGAATAAGCTGTCTTATTTACTGCTTGTCTATCGCATTATTTGTAAATCCTGAAATGGAAGAGTATGCATTGATCGTTGTTTTACCGTTTCTGGTATTCATTGCCATTAATATTGCCACGGTTTTTCTCACATCCACTACTCTTGACGGTTTAAAGAAGCAGTGTGGGTCTCTTAAGCCAATAACAGAAGAGCAAATTGAAGCCCTGAATAATAGCCATTACACGCTGACCTATGGCTTGTATCCACTCATAATAGCTAGCACGATAATTATCCATCTGCTTACTATGTGGATAGAAGATGGTGGTTTTGGGTTTCTTGAAGACCCTGATAGCTGGAGTCTACTAATCAATCGTGCTTCTTTATTCCTGTTGGTAGCAATTATTCAGGGAAATGTTTTCGACAAATACCTCAGTAAATTCAAGCATGAGTTTTCATTACGGGAAGATAAAGGCAAAAAAAATATCAACTTATTCCGTCGCTTAAGCTGGATGTTAGTTAGTCTTTCACTATTCCTTGGTAGTTCAATCCCTATTTTTTCTACTATGCGCTTTGATACTCTTATTGATCAAGCGCTTCCTTCAATGGCTGTAAATCTGAATGACAGTGAAGACTTGCGTCGAGATATTCCGCTATTGATAGATTTATTGAAGCTAGAGGGGCAGGAGTTTGTTCGGGCGCAAGTGGAATTCGATTCTACAATCTCCTTCCTAAATGAACAGCTTGATCTGAATGCTCTGGATGAAGATTCACTAGAGCTAATAAAAGAGGTGACTTCCAGCTTTCACGAGAGACTCCCGTTAATGGGTGCTTTCGAAGAAGGTATGGATACTCAGAATACCGTGAGTTATGCCTTTATCATCCTCACGCTTCTGGTCGGATTGATAATGAGTTTCATCTTTTCTCAGGCATATAGCCTACAACTGCAACTTGTCCGCCTAAAAATAGGAGAGATGTTGTCAGGGGATAATTCGGTTTCTGGACGTTTACATATCACCGGCTTGGACGAGACAGCGCTGCTGGCAAGTGATTTCAATAAAATACTGGATTACAACGAAGAAGTTAATGAGGATCTATTGCGGGCGGACAAGGTTAAAGATGCCTTCCTTGCTAATGTCTCCCATGAATTAAAAACCCCGCTTCATGGAATCATCGGCATAACAGAGTCTTTGATCGACGGCGTCGCCGGCAAGCTGTCGCCTTTAGCGTGTAAAAACCTGCAGCTAATCAATACCAGTGGTCGTCGGTTGACAAGTTTGGTGAATGATATTTTGGATTTCTCCAAATTGCGAGAGCACGATATTGTGCTGATTCTTAAACCAATTGACATCAAGACCCTTGCTGATGTTGTTCTGGAAATGTCGAAGCCGCTACTAAAGTCTCAGGATGTAGTGCTTATTAATAATGTTCCAAAAGACTTGCCTGCTGTAGAGGCGGATGAAAATCGTCTGCACCAAGTACTTCTCAATCTTGTTGGAAATGCGATTAAATTCACCGCTAAGGGAGAAATAGTTGTCAGTGCATCTGTTGTGGATTCTTGTATAGAAATTTGTGTTAGTGATACCGGTATAGGAATTTCTCCTGACAGGCAGGAATCAATTTTCCAGTCATTTGTGCAAGGGGATGCTTCTATCTCAAGAGAGTACGGTGGAACAGGGCTTGGGCTCAGCATCTCCAGAAATTTAATTGAACTTCATGGTGGTGAGCTCGGTTTAGAGAGTGCAGAGGGTTGCGGTTCAAGATTTTATTTTCGATTGCCTGTAGGAGAGGGAGAGAAATTGTTGATGGATGTTTCTGCTGAGCCTGTAGCAACTTATCGAATAGATGAAGAGGATGTGATTGAAGAGTGCCTCGATGACAAAAACGCTCACAGTATTCTCATCGTCGATGACGAACCGATAAATCTGACTGTCCTAAATAATCATCTAAGCCTTGGGAATTACAGAGTGATCCAGGCGCTGGATGGTGAAGAAGCGCTGAGATTATTTCATCAGGAAAGCCCGGATTTAGTTCTCCTTGACGTTATGATGCCAAGAATGAGTGGCTTCGAATTATGTAAAGAAATCAGGAAGGTAGAGCCAATAAATCGCCTTCCCATCATCATGCTTACTGCAAAAGACCAAGCGCAAGATTTAGCAGAGGGCTTCTCCTCAGGTGCTAATGACTATATTAGCAAGCCGTTCACCAAGAAGGAGTTGTTATCTAGAATAAAAACTCACCTAGAGCTGTCAAAAATCAATCGTGTTTATTCGGATTTCGTTCCTTCCGAATACCTCAGTTTTTTGGGACATGACAGCATCCTCGATGTTCGCTTGGGGGACCATATCCATCGCGAAATGACCATCATGTTTGCGGATATTCGATCTTACACAACTATGTCAGAGTCGATGACGCCGCAGGAAAATTTCGATTTCATTAATGAATATCTGGCGATAATGGGGCCCTGCATCAAGAACAATAATGGCTTTGTAAATCATTATTTGGGTGATGGCTTGATGGCTTTGTTTCCAAACAGTGCCGAAGATGCGGTGGCAGCCTCTATAGACATGTCCAAAGCTCTGGAAAAGCTGAATCAGGGGCGAATGGAAAAGCGACTGCAAGCCATCAAGGTTGGAGTAGGTCTACACTACGGTAAGGTAATCTTCGGCATAATCGGAGATGTGTTCCGGAAGAGCGGCAATGTCATTTCTGATGATGTAAATATTTCCTCGAGGCTAGAGGGGCTTAACAAGTGTTATGGCTCTTCAATTATTGTGAGTCAATCTGTGCTGGATCAACTGGAGGGAATTGGGCGCACGCCGGCCAGTCGATATCTAGGTCAGGTTATTGTTAAGGGCAGAAAGAATGAAGTGCCAATCTACGAGCTGCTGGAAGTTGAGGAAGCCGCAAATAAACAATTAAAACTACAGACCCAAGAAGATTTCGAAAAAGGTTTGCGCCAATACTTTGCTAGAGAATTTGGCGCCGCAGCAGATTTGTTTCGCGGTGTCCTGAATACAAATGCCGCTGATGGAGCGGCCAAGATATATCTACGACATTGCGTGGATAATCTAATGTCGGAGCCTTCGGAAAATTGGAGTGGGGCAGTGATCATTGCAGAAAAGTAGTGCAAAAAACAGTGCGGGCCTGTCAACTAATACTTATAGGCAATGAGACGACAAACTCTGTTCCTTCTGCTATTTTGCTGCTTACCGAGATGTTTCCCCAGTGGGCCTTGGCTATGGCTAGCGCCAGGCAAAGGCCTAAGCCTGTCCCTGGTTTGCTGCGGCTTGTATCGCAGCGGTAGAATCTTTGAAAAATATTCGGCAGGTCTTCCTGACTAATCCCCACGCCAGTGTCAGATATTTTGATGAGTACATCTTTGCCGCTTACTTCGCTCTCTAGCGTAATGCTGCCACCTTTCGGTGTATATTTTATGGCGTTATCTAATAAGTTGCTTAGCAGTCGCTGTAAAAACTGCTTGTTTCCAAGGATTGAAATGTTGTCTTGCGCATTGCTGCTAAGACTTATTCCATTCTCATGGCATAGAGGCTGATACAGTTCACAGGCATCGTTTAAAAGTTTATCCAATTGCAGGTTTTCCATGCTGGGCGCGATCCCAGCCTCGGTTTCTGCAAGATCCAGCATAGTATTAATGAGGTGCAATAAGCGATCACATTCCTCGATGGTGCTGCCAGCGAGCTGCTGATAGTTATCTGAGTTTTGCTCGCCGGTCAACGTTGTCTCTGCGATACCCCGGATGCGAGCTAGAGGGCTTTTGAGATCATGGGCAATATTATCATTCATTTCACGTATGCCACGGATCAATAGCTGTATTTTATCCAGCATGTCGTTAAAGGTAACTGCCAGCCGATCAATCTCTGCTCCATGGTCTGCTGCTGGCACTCGCTCACCAAGAGCTCCGTTACTGATATGGATAGCAGTGTTAGTAACTTGATGCACACCACCCAGAGCTCGTCTTGCCATGAACCAGCCGGCGACGATAGAGAGCAACATTAACAGCGGTACACAAATGAGTGCGGCAATTAAGAAAACTTCCAGAACATCGGCGCGTTCCTCTAGAGTTTCGCTAATCTGTAAAATGTAATTTCCATCGTCTCTTTCCAGCACTCCATATACGGTGCGCGCTGCAATCTCCTGTTGTTCCAAGTGCACAGATTCAATCTGTGGCTTGGAGTTCTCAAGTAATTCTGTGTGAAAATTTGATATAGGCTGATATGCCCGCCAGAATTCCGTATCTGTTTCACGTAACAGAGTGCCCTGATCAGAATACAAGCGGAACAAAATATTCTGTGCTCCGTCTGCCTCAGCCTCCCTGCTAAGTTCTAGCCAGAAATCGGTGGTACTGGTAGATTGAAATTGGATATTGAATTCATCGATGTCTTCCACAAGGTCTTCGTCAACAGCATTGAGGAGTGCTGCGGCGACTAAAAAATACAGGATTGAGAGAGAGGCTAAAAATAGACCTGTTGAGATCAGGGAATACCAAAGCGTCAGCCGGACTGCCAGAGTTTTGGGTTTAAGTGTCATGCTTGAGGACATAGCCCACACCTCGAATAGTGTGTATCAAGGGTGTGTCGAATTCCTTGTCGACTTTGTCACGAAGGTGACTCACTCTGGCTTCTACTACATTCGTTTGTGGATCGAAATTGTAATCCCATACATGTTCCATAATCATCGATTTCGATACCACCCTGTTTTTATTTCGCATGAGATATTCCAACAAGCTAAATTCTCGGGGTTGGAGAGTGATTTTCTTATCGCCTCGGATAACCTTTCGACTTTGAGTATCTATAGTTAAGTCGTGGACGGAGAGATGATTGGGTTCTACGATGTGATTGGCGCGCCGAATTAGAGACTGTAATCTCGCCAGCAACTCAGAAATAGCGAAGGGCTTAGTGAGATAGTCATCTCCGCCCATTTCAAATCCTTTTACTCGATCATCGACGGATCGTCTTGCGCTTAGTATTAGAACAGGTAGCTGTATTTTCTCACTGCGTAAATTTTCTATTATAGTGAGGCCGTCAAGGCCGGGCAACATGATGTCGAAAATACCTGCGTCATAATCATTTTGTCTGGCCGCGGAATACCCACTGTTGCCATCGGTATGATGCTCCGCAATATAGCCTGCTTCTTTTAGACCTTTCGTAATAAAAGCAGCAATCTTGACGTCGTCTTCAATTAGTAAAATTCGCATAGAGGTCATATCGATTGGAAATAGGGTTCTACTAATACGTACTGCAAATTAGGGCTTTCTAATAAAAGCACTTCAAAAAGACATATTTTCTTCAATTAAGTTTATCATACGAAGAATAGCATCTATTCTAAGCTTGGATTTAGTAATATTACCATCCGGTAATAGACTGCCCGATAATCTCTTCCTGTGGATATATTTGTCTATCCATTTGTCTATCGATTGTTGGAATATTGAAGTTATGCAGGAATTGCGAAGATGAATCGTATTACTCTCTCCATTGCTATCCCTATCTCTGCTGTCTTATGCGTGCTGCAAAGTACCGTAGTATCGGCTCAGCAAAGTCCGAACAATGAAGCGCCAATCTTTCAATCTGAACGGGTGGGGAGTTACCGTACTCGAGAAGATCGGCGGGAAGCTGGTCTGGGTACGCAGCTCACCGATTGGTTAACATTTTCCGGTCTCATAGAAGTAGAGAGCCTACGAGAAGGGACAGAGTTCGATGTAGTTTTGTCCGATCATATGGATTTTTCTACCGATCCTGCAGTTCAGGCCGCATTTGACCTCTCTTTGTTTGATATCGCAGAAGCCGAAATTATCTTTGAGTATACAGAAGATAGTCATGAGCCGATTATGGACGAATTGATAATCGCCGGAGACATTGGCGATTTCGGCTTCAACGTAGGTCGTTACTACGCTCCATTCGGACTATATTACAGCAATTTTATCAATGGACCCATGGTCGAATTCGCTGAGACTAGGCGAGATATGTTACAGATAGATTACGATTTCGAAGATCGAATTGAGTATTCAGTTTTTGTCTTTGATGGAGTAACCCGTGAACTTGGTTCGTCCAGTAATGATGTGGGGTGGGGGCTGCTGTTGATGCGCTGTTTCTGGATGGAAGGCTCAATGTGGGTGCAGGGTATATCTCGAATCTCGCGGAATCAGATGAGGAATACCTTCGTGAGGAAAATAATTTTTTCCAAAATAAAGTTGGGGCATGGAGCGCCTATGCAGTTTATGAGGCAGATAGTTGGGCTGTTTCTATTGAGGCTTTACAGGCTACAGATTCCTTTCGAGAATTCGAAAGATCGGCAAACAAACCGAAAGCATGGAATCTGGAGTCGGCTTACTTCGTAAACAATAACATGCAAATTGCCCTGCGTTATGAGCAGAGTGATGAGCTCATTGATGAGGCGCAGGAAAAATACGGTATCGCGCTAACTTGGCACTTGGCAAACAAGATTAGTTTTACCGCCGAATATTTGCGAGCTGATTACAAGAAGGGTTTCGTTGAGGAAGATGATGATATCTTTGTTGCACGGGGAGATACCTTTGCCGTGTGGTTTGCTTTTGAGTTCTAGTTTATTTTCGAATTTTTATTTCTCTCCATCTCTCTTCTTCAATCCTGTTCTTTCTGCTATTCCTATTCAAATCTAGTCACAATATTACTGCTTGGTAAGAATTTGGTAATCCTGAGGTCAGCTTAAGCATCTAGCATAGCTTACAGCCGCTGAGTTTTTCAGTGAAATCAATCAGCCTTTCTCGGGAGTATCAAGATGAAGAAATTTAAATGTGTAGCAGCCGGTATATGCTGTCTGTGGACAATTAGCGTCAACGCGCAGGACTATCCAGTCCTCACTGAAAATGATGACGACTATATTCTAACAATCCCCTATCTGGAATATGGAGGCGTAGACGATACCAAGGCTTCTTCAGCCGAACTGATAGCCTCCAAAGCCAATGACTCCCTGATTTTTTCTGTTAACGAGTCATCTTTAATTGCACTCGATGTCGATTCCCCGTCGCCAATATCTGGTGATGGTGCTTGTTCGCGTACAACGAACGCTCAGTTTTTGTCATGCAGAGCGGGCGTGCAGAATGACTTCTTTGAAGGGCAGGCAAATTGCTTCAACATCTCTGATGCCGATGAGCAGGCTGAATGTATGGCGGAAGTAGAGGAAGAAAGACTTGATGCAGTAGAGGAGTGCGGTGCAATAGAGGAGGTTCATGAGGCACTTTGTGAAGTGTTTGGCGAAGATCCCTATGATCCCGATTTAGATGGCATCACTTTCGTTGATATGGATGCGATCGCTGCTAATCCGAATCCCTTCTTTCCACTGATTCCAGGCAACATATGGGTCTACGAGGCAGAGGATGAAACTATAACCGTAGTAGTGCTGGACGAAATCCGTCAGATCATGGGAATTGATGCTGTCGTGGTGAGGGATACAGTCGAGGAAGATGGCGAACTGGTTGAGGATACTATGGATTGGTATGCGCAGGATGATGATGGCAACGTCTGGTATATGGGTGAAATATCCCTCAACTACGAGGACGGTGAGTTGGTTGACATAGATGGCTCTTGGGAAACCGGAAAGGATGGGGCGAAGCCGGGTATTCTATTCAGGGCAATGCCTGAGGTGGGGGAAGTTTACAGGCAGGAATACCGTATTGGTGAAGCCGAGGATATAGGAGAAACGCTTGCCTTGGATGCTGACGAAAGCACAGAAAGTGGCTTCGAGTGTGCAAGCGGATGTTTGCAGAATCTGGAGTACACACCACTGGACCCAGAAGTTGAAGAGCATAAGTACTATTTGCCGGGCACCGGCATGATTCTGGAAGTTGATCTTGAAAACGGTGAAAGAGTAGAGCTGGTGGACTTCACGTCGGCCCTGTAGGCAATGAATAGTAATTAGTCAGATGTGGGCTCACTACAAGGTACGCGTATAAAGGTGGCGTGTATCGACAACGGACAGAGATCAAGTTAATGTGAGAAGTCCCTAGTTTTTAAGTGTGGTGCCGTCCCTATGCTAATACACAGTAGTAGGAAAATAGCACTTACTATCAGTAGCTTAGCCCTAGCTGCGCTGCTCTGCAGCGCGGCTCTTTTCAGTCATGCCGCTGAGCAGAAACTGCTAATTGGCAGTGACTTAGGCAATGCAGAGCAATTAGCGGCTTACCGGCAGCAGATCGAAGACTTAGAGTTCGAATTTGGTCCTTATCATATTAGCCTTATCGAGCCCCTCGAGAGCATGATTGAGCTGCTCAATGAGGACGGAGACCACGAGCAGGTGGAGCAGTTACAGAGCAGGCAGCTGCAAGTAATGCGCACCGAGCTTGGTTTCGAGAATCCTGATTTGATCCCCCTGCTGCAATCGATAACACTTACACAGTTAGCGCTGGGCAATTGGGAAGATGTTTCTGAGCAGCTTGAACATATCCGTCATCTTCACACTACCATCGATGGCGAGAACACTGAGCTTCTGCTCGCCGCCATTCAGAATCAGATTGATTGGCTGTCCAGTCGTATTGCAATCGACGATGCTAGAGAACAAGCGCGCAACTTCCTTAAAACTCGTGGTTTGTATAAAGAGATGGAAGACATAGTAGAGAATAGTTACGGTGAAGACAGTATCGAAGCTGCTCCTTGGCTGTACAAGGTCGCCCACAATGAATATCACCTCGTGCGTTTTTTAAATGCGTCTGATGGGCTCGGTTCCGAATCGATAGACGAGCTCGTCCGTCAGGAGGGTAGCTTTAAACTTGAAAGCCAGAACAACAGTGGCTTTGGTTTTGGGCGAATCTTTGGAGGCTCTTCGTACATACCCGTTCTTGAAGAAGGTGAGCTTATCGGCGATGCGTATCTGCGTGATGCGTATTCCTTGATCAAGAAGATTCAAGATGTCACCGAAGAAAACTCAGATATCGAAGCGCAGGCGATGCTACAGATCTATCGTTCTGATTATCAGCTGCTATCCGATAGAGGCGCAGCAATTCGCGGCTATCGAGATGCGCGAGATATGTTGCTCGAGGCCGGAATTGCCGCAGAAGACGTGCGTTGGTTCTTCGAGCGTCCTATGCTTATTCCGATGGAGACCCTGCATCTGAATTTTTCTGATGCGCTCGCTGAATTGAGAGAACGCATCAAGCTTGTTGCTCCTGTAACAGGAGGGGAAGTGCACCTCGGCGTGTTTAACTCTTGGACTGAGGCGCTGGGCTCGACGCCGATGCCAAAATCTAAAAATCCACTTTGGTATCTCAATAATCCATTCAAGTATGCGGACGTGAGCTTCTCAGTGAGTTCGCGCGGCAAGGTGTCTTCAGTTGATGTTCTTGCCACCGGCCCTGAAGAGTTAGACTCGAAAGGCAGTATCTTGCGCGCTATTCGCGGCATACAGTTTCGACCGGCCCTCATCGGTAATAAGGCCAAGCGGATGAAGAATGTACATATGCGTTATCAATTCATTGACGAATAGCTGTGCAGAGAAAGTAATAGAATTTTTTTTAGATAACTCATAATAGATTGAGTGGTTTGGGTGGTTTGGGTGGTTTGGGTGGCTTGATAGTGAATAAATTATAGGATGGTAGATATGAGAGTGTTTAATAGAGTCTCTGCTTGTTGTGGAAAGCTTGCGTTTTTGTTGCTTGCGATGAGCGCTCAATTCGCTCTGGCCCAGTCTCATCCCCCGATGAAAACTAATGCTGACTACCATCGGGCGATGAATGAACTGTCCAATTGGGGGCGGTGGGGAGATGATGACGAGCTCGGTGCTGTAAATCTGATTACTCCCGAGAAGCGCAAAGAAGCCGCGTCTTTAGTGCAGGAGGGCCTTGTTGTGTCTCTCGCTCACGATGTAAATCAAGAGCCGGCTGTCGATGCCTCTTCCGTGTTAACTCGTGTGGTGCTGCGAGTTGACCCTACCGGTGCCTCCGATCGCTACGATTACAGCGGCAGCTATCACGGGGTTATACATAGCCATCTCGATTCGCTGGACTGCCACATCATGTATGAAGGTAGGGGCTATAACGGTGTTACCCAGCAGGAAATCGAGGAGGCAGGCGGTTGTCCACGCGGCGATATCAATGCGCTTAAAGACGGCATCATAACTCGTGGCATCTTGTTCGATGCGACTCTGCTGCCGGGCAGGGCGACCGAGCAGGGCTGGCTAGAGCCAGGCACTGCGATTAACTACGAAGACTTGTTAGAGCTGGAAAAGATTCAAGGGGTTCGCGTCGAGCCGGGCGATGTAATACTGCTTCATACAGGCCGTTGGAAACGCCGTGAGGCACTCGGTGCTTGGCCAAGCTCCGAAGGTGTCGCGGGTTATCATGCCGACGTAGCCTATTTTATGAAGGAGCGTGGGGTTGCGATGATTGGCCACGACATGTTCAACGATGTATGGCCTAGCGGTGTTGGAGACATATCTCTGCCTCTGCATCGTTTGGCTCTGGCCTCGCTCGGGGTATCTATCTTCGACAATCTCGATTTCGACCGCGTGGCAGAGCTTGCCAAAGACTTAGGGCGTTATAGCTTTATGTTCACAGTCGCTCCGCTGCGCATCGAGAAGGGTATGGGTTCGCCGGTGAATCCCTTGGCGGCATTCTAGTCGTAACTGGCGTCGTACTCTCAGTCTTTAGCTTTTTTGGAACTGCAGTGACATTCGCCTTGAGTGTTGCTGCATTCTTGACCCATTGATTACTGAGTAGGGCTTCTACTTCCTGTACAAGACCAAGAATTGGCTAGTATTGCCTCGAATAGTCGGTGCGAAGACGTTATCAGTCAGAGGGTCAGCTGGGTTCTTTAACAGCTCTGAGGTGGCTACAACGCTTAGTCCTGCCGCTTCGGCCATCTCAGTAACCCAGCTTTCTTCAATGCGGTGCAGTGTGTCACCGGCTTCGAGTCCCGCGCCTTTGAGCGCCTGATGATCGGATGCAAGGAACACAGCACCGGGCTTCAATACCCTGACGATTTCACGAAATGCGCCCGCTACATCACCGAGGCTGTTGCCATCTGGGGCGAAGCCAAGTTCATGTGGTCCCTGAATCCAGGTCACCATGTCGATGGAGTTGTCAGCAGCGTCTAGCTCATCGAACTGAGAGCTGCTAACCGTGACATTCGGCAGCCGATTATTGGCCGTACGCAGTTCTATGCCATCACCGACAAACTTCAAAAGACCCTGTGGGTGATGCAGGATGACACTGCCCATGGCGCCTACAGAGCGACTTATAATTTCTGTGTAGTAGCCGCGACCCGCTTCCAACTCTAGAACATCCATGCCAGTCGCTAGTCCGGCAAACGCGAGAACCTGGGCTGGTTTGCGTCTCTCGTCAGCGTCTGCATCAGCACTGGGACGATCGGAATGGGATAAGGCCGCAGCAACATTGGCATCGGCAGCATTGGCGATGCCTCCTGCTAATGCCAGTACGCAGCTAGCAAGCATATTGATAATTAGCTTCTTGGAAAGATGCATGAATCACTCCTGCCGCTTGGCGGTCTCTGTTGTGTTATTTTTGCGCGGAGATGGAACAACAAGGCAGTACTGCCTTGTTGTTCTTTATATGGAATCGTTTAGGCTATTTTTTTCGAGCTCGCCAACGATCTCGGACAATGTGTCCACTATCATAGGGTCGAACTTACCTGCGCGAACATACTTATTGATCTCAGTCAGCGCCGCGTTGCTATCCCATGGGTCGCGGTATGGTCGGTTCGAAGTGAGACTAATGTAGGCCTCGGCTACTGCCAGGATGCGTGCGCCGATTGGTATGTTTTCGCCTTGAATTCCTGCGGGATAGCCGGAGCCATCGAAGTTTTCGTGGTGGCACTCGATGAGTTCTAGCATCTTCTCATTCTCATAGCCTGCATTGCGCAGCTTCCGAACACCCTCTCTAGGGTGCATGTGGATATGAGTGAAGTCGTCTTCGGTTAGGCCGCCATTCCGGTTTAATATGTTTTCCGGCACGATGGTCTTGCCGATCTCAGCTAGGTAGCCGGCTTCGAGGATGTCGTGCTTTTCTTGATCGACAAGGTTCATTCGATCTGCGATTAGAAATGCTGTGATACCTGTAAGTCGAGAGAAGCCAACGGAGCCGTCTATACATTCAACCGGTAAAATGAAGTCTTCAGGATAGGTAACGAGTTTGTCCAGCTTCTCTTGTAAATCTTCCAATAGATGCAAGGGAAGTTGCTGCGCCCTATCAAGGGGGTTCTTGAATGCGACGACTTCGTAGAGATGGACAGTGCTGCGGCGACCTCGAACTGTGAGATCCCGTTGTTGCTCCATCAATACAGAGTTCTCTGCATAGGCAACCTTCACGTCTTTGTTGCCGGGCTCGAGCTCCATGGCGAATTTTAGGTGTAGATGCGCCTGCTCTGGATCGTTCGCTTCCTTTAAGAGGCGGGCCAGCTCGATGCGCATTAAGACATCCTTAGGGCTTATATCTACTACTTTGATTAGGGCTGTAATCTCGTCGACTAGAGCGGGGTTGCCTGATTGTGTATAGGATGCAAGGCCAGAGACAGGTTTGAAATCAAATATATCGTCACATTCTTTAAATGTTGCTTCATCGACTGTGATGGAGCCCGGCTCGCACATTCCCTCAATGCGTGAGGCTAGATTCACTGTGTCGCCGAATGCCGTAAACGACTGACGCTTTGCGCCGATGATGCCGGTAGTGGCGACACCAGTTGATATGCCCACTCTTAGCTCGAAAGGATATTTGGCTCGCTGCATCTTCTCCTGCATCTTCCAGGCACAGGCCACGGCAAGAAGAGGATGCTTCTCATAACGAATGGGTGCGCCGAACTCGGACATGATGCCATCGCCCATATACTTATCGATATGGGCATTGTAGTTAAGCAGGATGGTTTCCATGCCCCCTAGGTATTTGTTCAGTTCGGTAATCACGACCTCTGCGGAGTGATCTTCAGCATACTTGGTGAAGCCCTTAAGATCTGAAAACATTACGCTGATGCGGCGATTCTCTGTGCGGATGCGGCCCTCGATCATTAGCTTAACAACAGCTGGATCCATCGTTGAATAGAGTGTTTCCTCAACCTTCTCTTTGTGAGCTCTAATGGACTTTGTCTTCTCTTCGAGTACGCGGGTTCTTTCCTCTACTTTATAATCTAGCTCGGATTCGAACTCTCGAATGGTAGTCATGGTTTGTTCAAGCAGCTCGGCATTACCGCTGGCCTCAGCTTTCGAGCGCAGCGCCTCGGTCATCTTGTCTTGCAATTCTCGATGAGTGAAACCTACGATGACGGCGGTCAGGATCAAGAAGCCAGCCCAGGTTAGCACTGAGGCCCAAAGACCAAATATGTCCATAGGAGCAGTAAAGCGATCTGGGTAGATGCTGGCGAATATGGCGATAACTAGAAAGGTGAAGAATGCGCCCAATACACCCGAGCGAATGCCTAGGTAGTAGGAGCTCAACAATACCGGCAGGTAGAAGAAATTCAGGAAAGACAACTTCGACTCTACGAACCATACAATCGCGCTCACGAAGATCAAAATGATGAGGACGAAAACTCCTTCGAAGTTGTCGATCAAATACTGTTTTATTGGTTCCATAGAGTGGTTTTCTTCTGTCTAGCTGCGCGCGAAAGGAAGTTGTTTATAAGATTGACCGGATTATATCCCTGGCTGAATTTATTGATATTAGTTTTACGGGACAATTGAGGTCCATAGGATGAAAGAGGGTAAGATTTAAGCAGATTTGCAACAGCTGAACAGCCGCTTCGGCTGCTATTTCCATCTATCTAGAGTGTACAGGCCTCGCGTCCTTCGCTAGTTAATATTTTACTCGCTTTGTCTGAGTAGGGGTGTGATTCATCGTCTGCCGCTTGCCGCTATGGAGTTTTGGTCCTATATTTGGTCGGACCAACTTGGTCGGACCAAAATTACAGCAGTATGGGTCGCATCGAGTCGTAAGAGATAGCTATTAAATGACCACAACAACCACACTCAGTCACGAAATTGCAGGCGTTCTACGGGATGAAATCCTGCGCCAGCAGTATCGCAGTGGCGAGCGGTTTCCTTCAGAACGAGACTTAGCGACCCGGTTTGATGCCAGTCGTGGGGCCGTGCGCGAAGCATTGCCGCAATTGGAGCAACTCGGTCTTATTCGGGTGCAGCCCGGTGGTGCCCGGGTACAGAGCGTAGACTCTGCCAGCATTGGTGTTCTCGGGCCTCTGTTGGCACTTAGCGATGTGCCGGACGCGGTATTAGTGGATCAGTTTCTGCAGACCTTTGGGGTGCTGACGGTCCTAATCACAAGAACCGCTGTGGATGTGGCATCTACAGAGCAACTCAGCCGGCTCAAAAAGCTGTTGCTAGTGCTGGCGGATGGATCTAGCGATTTTGACTCTATGCAACCGCAGTGGCGCGAGTTCTTGGAAGCGATGTCGGTAATCGCGGATAATTTGGTGGTGAGACTAATCAGCAATGACTTGCAGGCGCAGTTTGTGGATCAGATGATGAAGCCGGGCATCCATCCAAAGCTCAAGAAAAACTCGATAAAGCGGTTGCTCGGAGCTTTGCGGGTGAGTTTGAATACACAAGACAGTGAGCTTGCCGCCGAGGCGATGCAGGAGCATTTTGAAGAACTTCGTGTGGCCGTTCGCGAAGCGATCGATTTGAAGATAGAGGGATTGACGCAACAAGCGGTTTAATTGGGGCGTAACGCGCCGAATCGAGCCAAATAGTAAGCTGAGCGCGAGAGCATTGCCCGATTTTTTCTTACATGTAGAGCAGTGAGACAAAGAGACGTAAATTCACAGATGAATCAAATATTCGAAACAAACAAGACCAGCAAAGGAACTTTCGCATGAAGCGAGTAATTATCCCCATAGGCATTCTAGTGGTCTGCATTTTGTTCTCCGTGGTATTGGTGCGAAATCCAACCGCGGTCGAAGAGGCCGCTCCCGCAGTGATTGCAGTTAGCGTAAGGGTCGCCGAGGTACAGAGGGAATCGATTCAGCTCTCCGTGGAATCTCAGGGCAAGGTACAGGCTTCGCAGATGGCGAGTGTTTCGGCGTCGGTAGCAGGTCCAGTCGAGTGGATATCTCCATCGATGCGGGCTGGAGGCTTTGTCGTCAAGGGCGAATCGCTGCTGCGATTAGATAGTAGTGACTTCGAAACGGCGCGCGCAAGAAGCGCGGCGGCTTTGCTGCAGGCGGAGGCAGAGAAAAGCCATGCTAGCAATGAGTTTTCCAGGCTTCGCGAGTTAGCCGAGAAACGTTTGGCTAGCGATTCTCAGTTGCAGGAAGCGAAACGTTTGGCGGAGGTAAATGCCGCCAAGCTAGCAGACGCTGAGGCGAGTTATCGCCAGGCGGAACTCGATTTAGAGCGAACCGACATCAAGGCGCCGTTCGATGCGGTGATCCAATCGCGAGATGTTGAGCTTGGTCAGTATGTAAATAAGGCGCAGAGCATTGCAGTTCTGTATGGAGCAGAAGAGGTCGAGGTGCGGATTCCTCTGGCGATTCGTCAGCTTGGCTTTCTTGATGTGCCGTTGGGTATGCGCGGAGAGCTCGACGCCAAATTAGCGCCAGATGTAACTCTTAGCGGTCTTTATGGTGGTCAGGAATACGAATGGAGCGGTAAGTTGGTGCGCACCGAGGCGACCATCGATGCAAACAGCAATACCGTGCAGACGATCATCAAGGTGACGCAGCCGGTTAATGTGGCGACTACTTCAGCCAAGAGTGATGAGACGGATAAGTCGGCGCAGATACCTCTGCCAATCGGCTTGTATGTGCAGGCGAGGATTGCTGGCAAGCGCGTCGACGATTTGATCTCTTTGCCTAGAGCTGTGATTCGAAAAAACAATCAAGTGTTGGTCGTAGATTCTGAGAACAAAATGTATTACCGCGATGTCGAGATCTATCGATTAGAAGAAGATCGCGTGCTGATAAGCAGCGGACTGCTGCCGGGTGAGTTCATTTGCATCTCACCGATTCAAGCGGTTGTAAATGGCATGTCTGTTCAACCCATTAGAGAGCTTATTTAATTGAAAGCTAGACTTAAAAATTATTTACTTAGTCGAGGTCACTCTTGAGAGCTCCGATTACATGGTTTGTTAAGAATCCCGTTGCTACCAATCTGATGATGATGATCTTCCTAGCGGGGGGCGGCATCTCCTATATGGGTCTCAATCAGGAAGCATTTCCGGACATCGATTTTGGCATAGTTCAGGTTAGTGTCGCCTATCTGGGTGCTACGCCAGCGGAATCCGAGGCGGCGGTCTGTTTGCGCATCGAAGAGGCGCTAGATGGTACTGAAGGCATCGAGACTCTAACCAGCACCGCAAGAGAGGGTGGCTGCGACGCTACACTGTCGCTGACCAGTGGCGCCGACCTGAATAGAGCGCTGAATGACATAAAGGGCAAGGTAGATGCCATTGTTACCTTCCCTGTGGAAACCGAGAAGCCCATAGTGCGGGCCATCAGCTCGACCGGTGATGTGATGACTATGTCGCTGGCCTCCGATAGCGATGACAGTGATCTGAAGGCCGTGGCGGAAGATATTCGCAATGACATTTTGGATTTGCCAGGTATCTCCACCGTCAATATTGAATACATTCGACCCTTCGAAATATCTATCGAGGTCTCAGAGTTCACGCTGCGCCAGTACAACTTGACGCTAGATCAGATATCCCGCGCGATCGACAGAGCGTCGCTCGATATGCCTGGCGGGAAGGTTCGCACCGCGTCGGGCGAGATTCTTTTACGCACCAAGGGTCAGGTTTACAACGGCGACGAATACGAGAACATCGTGGTCCAGTCCTTTCCCGATGGCACACAGCTGCGCTTAGGTGAAATTGCCACCGTCAAGGATGGCTTCGAGGAAGGCTATCTCGATGCTCGCGTTAACGGCGTGAATGCCGCCATCATCAACGTAATGCGCGTAGGCGACGAAGATGTTATGTCATCCGCTAGGCAGGTACACGCATGGATGGCGTCCACCGATTTCGATCTGCCGGAAGGCATGACGCTGAATATAATAACCGACACATCCGTATCGACACTGGACCGCATATCGACAGTGGCGAAGAATGCTTATACGGGTTTGATACTAGTGTTAGTAATTCTAGCCTTGTTTCTGCGCTTCAAGTTGGCCATCTGGGTTGCGGCGGGTATTCCCATCGCCATTGCCGGTGCATTGGCGTTGTTTCCGGCAGCCGATCTTACGATCAGCTCGCTTACAGTGATGGGTTTTATTCTGGTGCTCGGCATTGTCGTCGATGATGCAATTGTAGTGGGAGAGCGCATACACTCATACGAGCGTAAAGGGTTTTCAAAGGAAGAGGCGGCGATCGAAGGAGCGTTAGAAGTATCAGTGCCGGTAATCTTCGGCGTACTGACAACGATAGCGGCGTTCCTGCCAATCCTGCTTCTGGGTGGACAGATGGGGTCATTCTTCCATGCTCTTGGCGCCGTCGTGGTGCTCTGTCTAATTGCGAGTCTGCTTGAGTCGCAACTCATGCTTCCGGGGCATATCGCGCATAGGAAGACTGAGGGCTATTTCTTTGAGAATAGCTGGATAGTAAGCGCCTGGCAGGGTTTTCAAGGCAAGATCGCAAATTCGATGGAACACTTTGCTGAACATGGCTATAAGCGTGCTCTAAAAAAAGTCCTGAAATACCGCTACGCGGCATGGTCCTTGGCAACCGGCGTCATAATCATCACCGTGGCTTTGCTGCTTTCAGGTCGTGTCGTCTTCCAGTTCATGCCTTCGATTGAAGGGGACGTGGTATACGGAACCGTGGTCATGCCTGTGGGTGTGCCCGCTGATATCACCGAGAGTGCCGTCGCAATTCTTGAAGAGAAGGCCGTAGAACTGTCCGCCGAGTTACAAGAAGAATTAGTTGGCTTGAAAGCCAGCGGTAGGGCGCCAGAGGCGACCGAGCGAGTCGTAGATAGCGTGCTAATGATAATAGGAGGACGCGCGCCGCGTGGCGGGCCGCGTGGTGGTGGGCAAAACGCGGGAAGCAGCGAGATTGCCGAAGTCGTATTATATCTGAGCCCTTTCTTCGAGCGTGGCGAGATCAGTTCTGCTGAGATTCGAGATCGCTGGCGTGAGAAAGTGGGAACCATCCCAGATGCTTTGGAGTTGAGCTTTGTATCGGATTCTTTCTCGGCGGGCGATGCTATCAACTACCGCCTAGAAGGACGCAATGAAGAGAACCTGAAAATCGCCGCCGCCGAATTGCGCGCCGAATTGGCTCGCTATCCCGGCGTGTTCGATATCTCGGATTCTTTCCGCGCCGGCAAGCAGGAGGTTCAGATTCAGATACTCGAGCAGGGTAAGATATTGGGTCTTACGCTAAACGATATTGCCACGCAGGTTCGACAGGCTTTCTACGGTGCGGAATCGCAACGCATTCAGCGTGGCTCAGATGATGTCCGAGTCATGGTGCGCTATCCCGAGGACGAGCGGCAATCCTTAGGCAATCTGGAGGATCTTTTAATCAGAACGCCAAATGGCGCCGAGGTGCCATTCCTGAGTATCGCCGACTTCTCCTTGGGTAACAGCTACTCCAGCATCAACCGACAGGATGGGCGCCGTGTCATTACCGTTCGTGGCGACATAGATCGCACAACCGTGAAGCCCGAAGAGATACGTCGCGAAATTATTCGCAAGTACCAAGGTGCTTGGGCGCGAGATCTCGACGTGCAGTTAGTGGTCGGTGGCGAAGGAGAGCAACGTCTGCAGTCTCTAAGTGATCTGTTTTCCTCCGTTCCTCTGGCGTTGATGGTTATCTATGCGCTGCTCGCCATTCCGTTGAAATCCTATACGCAGCCGCTGGTTATTATGAGCGTAATACCCTTCGGGGCGATTGGGTCGATCTTTGGTCACTTTATTATGGATACTGACCTGGTCTTCTTCTCGCTTCTGGGCATCATCGCGCTGAGTGGTGTGGTGGTAAACGCTAGTCTCGTGCTGGTGGTTTCTATCAATCGCTTGCGCGATGAAGGAGTGAGCATCGTCGAGGCTGTCTCTGCGGCAGGCATGATGCGTTTTCGTCCGATATTCCTTACCTCTTTGACGACGTTTATTGGTCTAGTGCCGTTGATGATAGGCGCCAACCCGGCAACATTCTTCGTGGTACCGATGGCTATTTCACTTGCCTTCGGCGTGTTGTTCGCCACCGTTATTACTATGTTTCTCGTGCCGAGTCTGTACATCATTTTGCATGATTTCGTCGGCCACACCGACACAGCCGAAGAGCGAGAGTTGGCATATCGGCATTAGGCGATTGATGTTGCATGGGCTGGTATTAAGGAGTCGGTGACGCTAGTATGCCGCCATGATTTTAAGCACGCTAACACCCATTTTCGCCATTATCCTTGTGGGTTTCCTGATTAGTCGAACCCCGATTTCTAGCCAGGCTACCTGGTCGGAATTGGAGCGACTTACCTATTATGTGTTTTTCCCAGCTTTATTGCTGCTGAGGCTTTCGGCATCCAATTTTGATTGGGAAGACATAGCTGATATCAGCATGGTCGTAGGCTCAGCTCTATTCGTCATTACGGCGCTTATAGTATCTTTACGTAAGCTGGTCAGCAGCGACTCCGCATCCCTGGCCTCCATCTATCAGGGTAGTATTCGCTTCAACACCTTCATCGGACTCGCCTGCATCGATGTTCTCTATGGTGATGAGGGCTTAACTGCGGCGGCACTATGTCTCGCAATTTATATACCCTTAGTAAATGTGCTGTGTGTGGTCTCTTTGTCTGGAGGTGGAGAGGGTGGAACAAAAAGATTCAGTCGCATCATTAATTCAGTGGTAACAAACCCTTTGGTTTTGGCTTGCCTTGCTGGCATCGCTATCAGCTATACAGGCGTAAATATGCCATCACTTGTCGTGTCTGTGATAGAGATGCTCAGTCAGCCTGCATTACCGTTAGGGCTTCTCGCTGTTGGTGCGGGAATACGTTTCGTTGCCTTGGGCGAGCAGAGTTGGCAGTTGCTAGTGGCGGTAGTCAATAAGTTTGCTGTGTTGCCAAGCTTAGCATTAGTAGCCTGCTTGCTGTTTGAAACACCGAATAGCTTCGCGGTGATGCTCGTGCTGTTAACTGCATTACCTGCTCCACCGTCAGCTTATATCCTCGCCAGACAACTCGGTGGTAATGAGAGTCTTATGGCAAACATCATAACCGTTCAAACCCTCGCGGCATTTTTCGTGATTCCGGTTTGGATAGAGCTGGCGGATCGCTATCTCTGATCGAGGCAGTTAGGATTAACTGCGAAACCTAATTCGTTTGCTGGGTAGATGGTATAGGTTGTCAGAGCGCTTTGATCTAAGAGTATCTAAATACTTTGCCGTCATTTATTCTAGAAACTGAGCTATTCGCTAGAATCCTTCTGAACCTAAACCTTAAATAGGAAGCAGACTCATGAAAATATTGTTATCTGGAATACTGTCCGCGCTACTGACTTTGTTAAATGCCTGTGGAGCAGATAGTGAAGAGACGAATTTAACGCAAGAGTCAGAACCTTCGCAGCAAGGGATTTTGACTAATCAACAGCAGCAGACTCTGGATGCGGCAAAAGGCGTGGAGCAGACTTTGCTTAATTCGGCAGCAGATAGAGAAAAAGAGCTAGAGGCTCGCTTGCAGAGGTCGCGCTAGAGACCATGTCTCTAGTATTATTTGTAACAGATAAATAGAGGAGAGTCACCGTGACTCTGAGTAGAGAGCAGCTCGAAGCACACTGGATGCCGTTTACCGGCAATCGACAATTCAAAGACCAGCCAAGAATGATGGCCTCAGCCAAGGGTGCGTACTACACCGATTCCCAAGGCAGGAAAATATTCGATGCTCTCTCCGGTCTGTGGACCTGCGGTCTGGGTCATGGTCGCGAAGAAATCACCGCCGCTGTAAGTGTGCAGATGTCCAGTCTGGACTACTCGCCAGGCTTTCAGTATGGCCACAAACATTCCTTCGAGCTTGCGAATAAAGTAGTAGAATTGACCCCCTCAAATCTTGAATATGTTTTTTTTACAGGCTCTGGCTCGGAAGCCATAGACACTGCGCTAAAGATGGCGCGCGGATATTGGCGTCACAAGGGTCGGCCGGAAAAGTCAAAATTTATAGGCAGAATGAAGGGCTACCACGGAGTTAACTTTGGCGGCCTAGGTGTAGGAGGTATTGAATTTAATCGCAAAATGTTCGGTCAGTCCGTGGACGCAGATCATATTGGCGACACCTTATTGGATGAAAATAAATTTAGTCGCGGCATGCCCGCGACGGGAGCCCATCTCGCCGATGAATTGGAGCAGTTGCTGCAGCTTCATGGTGCCTCCAACATTGCTGCGGTTATCGTTGAACCACTCTCCGGCACCGCCGGTGTACTACCGCCTCCAGTTGGCTATCTGAATCGATTGCGTGAGATCTGTGACAAGCACGAGCTGTTATTAATTTTCGATGAGGTTATCACTGGCTTCGGTCGCATGGGCTCAATGACCGCTGCAGAAGAGTTTGGGGTGGCACCAGACATTATGACTCTTGCCAAGCAGATCACTAACGGCACTATTCCATTAGGTGCTGTAGTGGTTGAATCTGATATCTATGACAGCTTCATGGAAAACGGCGGCCCTGACTATATGATTGAATTTCCCCATGGTTATACTTATTCCGCACATCCTGTCGCCTGTGCTGCAGGGATCGCAGCATTAGATGTGCTAGTCGATAATAAGTTGCTGGAGAATGTAAAGAGCATGTCGTCGAAGTTTGAGGCAGCAGTACATTCGTTGAAAGGCAGTCCCTTCGTGACAGACATTCGTAACTACGGACTGTCTGCAGGCATTTCCTTGGAGCATTATCCAGGTGAGCCACTGCGTCGCCCATTCGAAGTTGGCTTGAAATGTCTAGAGAAAGGTTTTTATGTGCGATGGGGCGGAGACACGATTCAATTGGCGCCGCCGTTCATCGTCAATGAGAAGCAGGTCGATGATTTAATAAATGCAGTAGGCGAGTCATTGCATGAGTCCGGTTGAAATGATTGAGACCGACATGATTTAACTCATGTCCAAATGGGCGATTGAAAAGACAGGGGATTTTAACGTAGTCTATATCCCTGAAGTACGACGAATAATGCAAGCTTAGATATCAATTCGGGCAGCGAGGTAATGAATGTGGCTCAACCAGAAGAACGAAGAAGTGACGGCCGTCGCCGCGTAGAACGTAGAAAGCCAGCGGAGCATGCTGAGAATTGGCTGGCAGAAGATCGACGTAAGTCAGAAAGACGGGAAGGAGAGAGACGGAGCAAAGACGCTAGGTAATAAACAAGTGCAGAAAGTGCGCCTGTCTAGTAACCGGTCTCCCAAGCCAGCGCCTTTCTTCTTCAGCAGTGCTACAATTTAGAGATGGTCATGCAGAAGAATGTAATAGTTGAAGACGTTCGCCGCTGGTTAGTGTCGTTTATCATCGAGCTCAATCTCTGTCCTTTTGCGAAGCGCGAATTGGTAAAAGACCGCATTCGCTTCTCTGTATCCTTCACCGAGTCACCTGAACAGCTGCTGGCGAGTCTGCTGGAGGAACTTCAATTTCTTGAAAGTAATTCCGAGGTCGAGACGACGCTGTTGATTCATCCCGCTGTTCTGCAAGACTTCGATGATTATAATCAGTTTCTCGATCTAGCTGATGCCTTGCTCGAGCAGGAGGGGTATAGCGGCATTTTCCAGATCGCGAGCTTTCACCCGGAATATCGATTTGCAGAGATGGAGGATGATGCGGAAAGCTTCAGTAATCGATCGCCTTATCCTCTTTTACATTTGCTGCGTGAGTCGAGTGTGGAAAGAGAAGTTGCTAGTTATCCCGACATCTCTACGATTCCACAGCAGAATGTTCGTTTGTTGCGTAAGCTGGGCGTAGCCAAATTGGAGTCTCTTCTGCAAAAAGACACGTAGAGTCAAAAACCCGTACGACACAGCATATTCTTGGGCAATTTTTTCCTGTCTTTATTAGGACAAAGGCACGTTGTTTTTAACTCTGATTTTTCATGACAATGAAATGAGGTGACACCATCAATAATCTCCGAGAAAAGAGTATCCGTGAGCTGAGGGTTGGTTCGACCAACTATAAGTACTATAGTCTGGGCGCCTTGCGCGAAGCAGGTTTCGAAAGCATTGATTCACTTCCTGCCTCCATAAAGATCCTGCTGGAAAACTTGCTGCGGCACTGTGACGAGGAAGTCGTAACTCGCGCGCACATCGAGAAGCTAGTCGATTGGCAGAATACTCAGCACAGCAGCGAAGAGATCATGTTTCTACCGGTGCGGGTATTGATGCAAGACTTCACCGGTGTGCCCGCGGTGGTTGATCTTGCGGCGATGCGCGATGCAGTCGCCAGAGGTGGCAAGGACCCCTCGTTGATCAATCCGACTAATTCTGTGGACCTAGTTATCGACCACTCTGTCATGGTTGACAAATTCGCCACCGATTCTGCCTACCGCGAGAACGTGAAGATCGAGATGCAGCGTAATCGAGAACGCTATCAGTTTCTGCGTTGGGGGCAGACCGCCTTCGACAATTTTCGTGTGGTGCCGCCGGGCACTGGTATCTGTCATCAAGTAAATCTGGAATATCTCGCGAAATCTGTCTGGCATGCTGAGATTGATGGTGATCTATTTGCCTATCCCGACACGCTAGTCGGTACGGATAGCCATACTACGATGATAAACAGCTTAGCAGTCCTCGGTTGGGGCGTAGGCGGAATTGAAGCAGAGGCTGCCATGCTAGGGCAGCCACTTTCCATGAATATCCCACAGGTGGTTGGCTTTAAGCTGGATGGAGATTTGGCGGAAGGTATTACCGCGACAGATCTCGTGCTAACAATAACCGAAATGTTGCGCGGGCACGGCGTTGTTGGAAAGTTCGTCGAGTTCTATGGGGCGGGGCTGAATAATTTGAGTCTGGCAGATCGTGCGACCATCGCGAATATGACGCCGGAGTATGGTGCCACGTGTAGTTTCTTTGCAGTGGATCAGAAGACGCTGGATTATCTCAAATTAACTGGCAGAGAGGCACAGAACATAGAGTTAGTTGAGGCTTATAGCAAGGCGCAGGGATTATGGCGATGCGATGATGATGTAGTTAATTACAGCAGTTCTCTCATCCTCGATATGAGCGAGGTGGTGCCCTGTCTCGCCGGACCGAAGAGGCCTCAGGATCGTGTGCCCGTTACCGAACTGACTAGCAGGTTTAATAAAGCATTCGAGATAAGTGAGGCGAGGTCTAGTGCTGTCGAAGGCGAAGACTATGAGCTAGAGGAGGGTGCTGTAGTTATTGCAGCAATTACCTCCTGTACCAACACATCGAATCCGGATGTGATGATGGCCGCCGGCTTGATGGCGAAGAAGGCCTTGGAGAAAGGCTTGCAGCGCAAGCCCTGGGTCAAGACGTCTCTAGCTCCAGGTTCTAAAGTTGTCTCGGAATACCTAGAGCAGGCAGGCCTGCAGAAACCTTTAGATGATCTGGGATTCAATCTCGTAGGTTATGGCTGTACTACCTGCATAGGTAACTCGGGTCCATTGCTTCCCGCTATCGATGCGGCGATAGCAGATAATAATCTTGCGGTCTGCTCGGTACTTTCTGGGAATAGAAATTTCGAAGGCCGTATTCATCCGCGCGTTAAGGCTAACTGGCTCGCTTCTCCACCATTAGTTGTTGCCTATGCACTAGCCGGTTCCGTGAATGTCGATATTAGCACCGAACCCCTAGGTGAGAATGCTGCAGGCGAGTCAATATATTTGAAAGATATCTGGCCCAGCAACGAAGAGATAGATGAGGCGGTAAAGTTAGTGCGCCGCCAAATGTTCGACAAGGGCTATAGCGAAGTATTTGATGGTGATGAAGAATGGAATAGTCTGCCGATAGAACCGGGGAAGACATATCAATGGCAAGAAGACTCCACCTATATTCGTAATCCGCCTTTTTTTGATCCCGCTATCACCGAGGCGAGTGGTGATATTCTTTCCGCGAACATTCTCGCCGTGTTAGGCGATTCCGTTACAACCGATCATATCTCGCCAGCCGGTTCCATCGCCGAAGACAGTCCGGCTGGAGACTACTTAAAGTCGCACGGAATAGAGAAGGCACAGCTCAACTCCTATGGTTCCAGACGCGGTAATCACGAGGTGATGATGCGTGGCACATTCGCCAACATCCGCATAAAGAACGAAATGCTCGCCGGCATTGAAGGTGGTTACACCCATATGGCAGGGGAGACCAAGGCCTTGCCGATCTATGAAGCAGCTATGCAATATGAGAAGAACAAGACGCCGTTAGTTGTGATCGCCGGTAAGGAATACGGCACTGGATCGAGTCGTGACTGGGCGGCGAAGGGTACGCGTTTGCTCGGTGTGCGGGCTGTAGTCGCTCAGAGTTTCGAGCGCATTCATCGCTCTAACCTTGCCGGAATGGGTGTGTTGCCCCTGCAGTTTCCTGACGGCGTGGATCGTAAGTCACTAAAGCTGAGTGGCAATGAGGAAATTCATCTTGTCGGGCTCGCGAATATGTCCGCCGGCATGAAAGTGTTGATGGAAGTAAAATACGTCGACGGTTCAAGCAATTCCTGCGAACTACTATGTAGGCTAGACACCAAGTTGGAGGTGCAATATTTTAACAGCGGTGGGATTATGCCATTCGTAGTTAATAAATTACTTAGATAAGTAGACCCTATGAGTGCATCACTTCTGCCAGACGAAGATTCCAATCAGCGCTATAAGCCGCTGGCCGCACGGCTGCGTCCGTTAAATTTAGAGGAGTTCATTGGGCAGGGTCATCTGCTAAGCCCGGGCAAGTCTATCTTTGAGGCGATTCAGAATAAGCTTCCGCACTCGATGATTCTTTGGGGTCCACCAGGTGTGGGCAAGACTACTCTGGCGAAGATAATCGCCGCCACTTGTGACTATCACTTCGAATCTCTGTCTGCCGTGCTCGATGGCGTGAAGGAGATTCGTGCGACCATTGAACGCGCCAAATATCATCGGGCGGGTGGTTCCAGCCAGACCATTCTGTTTGTCGATGAGGTGCATCGCTTCAATAAGGCGCAGCAAGATGCCTTCCTGCCTCATATAGAGAACGGTACTGTGTTATTCATCGGTGCCACCACCGAGAATCCATCTTTCGAGTTGAACAATGCCTTGCTCTCCCGTGCGCGGGTTTATCTACTTAAGCCCCTGACCGAAGATGATCTATTAGGAGTTATCGAGCATGCTCTGAGCGATGCGGAGAGAGGATTGGCAGGGCTGGATTTGAGCTTGAGCGAGTCGCAGAGACAGATGCTGGCCCGAGCAGGTGATGGCGATGCGCGCCGCGTGCTCAACTATCTCGAAGTGCTAAGCGACATGGCGGAGATTAAGGATGGGCGCAGGGCCATAGCTGACGAACATATTCAACAGGTATTGGAAGAGGGTAGTCGTCGCTTCGATAAAGGTGGAGATAGCTTCTATGAGCAGATATCCGCTCTGCACAAAGCGGTGCGTGGTTCGTCTCCTGATGCTGCCTTGTATTGGTTGGCGAGGATGTTGGACGGTGGTTGCGATCCTATCTACTTGGCACGTCGTCTAGTGCGGATAGCGTCCGAAGATATAGGTATAGCAGATCCCAGAGCCCTACCTCTAACGCTTAGTTGTTGGGATAGTTATATACGCCTCGGTAGTCCTGAAGGCGAGCTCGCGCTAGCACAAGCGGCGGTATACCTCGCTAGTGCACCGAAGAGCAATGCTGTCTATGCGGCATTTAATGCAGCGAAGCAAGCCGTGACTCAGAACGGTAGTTTGGAGGTTCCACTGCATCTGAGAAACGCCAGCACCTCCTTAAGTAAATCACTAGGCTATGGCAAAGACTATCGTTATGCCCATGACGAAGAGAATGGTTTTGCAGCCGGTGAGAATTACTTGCCGCCGGAGCTAAAGGATGAGCAGTTTTATCATCCAAAGAACACCGGTTTGGAAGGCCGCATCAAGGAGAAGTTAGACGCATTTCGTTCCTTGAATGAACAGGCGAAAAACAAGCGTTACGAAGATTAGCGCAGCTTTAGAAGCATTCAATTGGCTGAATGACTGCTCAGTCTGTAAGCCGAAGTTTGGGCTCTGCCTTTTTTTGTCTAAGCGCGCGTCTGGTTTCCAGCAGAATAGATAGAACGTGAGAACTTGATAGATATCAAGTCATAGGAGCTTTTTGTTTGCTATTGTGTTGTTGGTGATAAATCAGTAATGGGGGTGGCTGGCCTCTAGGTATTTCTATCACTCAACTCTTCTTGGTTGCTGCAGCTTCAGTCTATTTGAAGCTATTAAATCGGAATCTACAGTTTTTGAAGCGAGGCAGTATGGAATCTTACCGCACCACTTTCACGGTTCGCCGGCTCTGGGCATTGCTTCTAGTAAGCATGATCCTTATGTTTTCGATCTTGCTCTATTTTGGAGGCAAGATTTATCAGGAGGCACCGCCTATTCCGGACCGAGTAGTCTCTGAATCCGGGGCACTATTATTTACCGCTGAAGATATCAATGTCGGACAAAATGTTTGGCAATCAACGGGAGGCATGCAGCAGGGGTCTATCTGGGGTCATGGTAGTTATCTAGCTCCTGACTGGAGTGCTGACTGGCTACATCGAGAAGCCGAAGTATTGTTAGCTTTGATCGCCGAGCGCGATGGTGGCCTATCCTCAACTTCAGAAATCGCCCGTCTAGAACAGCATAAGGTCACGCTAAGATTGGAAATGCGAGAGAACAGCTTCGATCCGGCTGCCGGCACATTGACGGTGAGTGACGAAAGAGCAGCGGCAATAGCTGTCGTAGCGGATCACTACAGAGGGCTCTATCAGGCCAGTGGAGCGGATGACTTAGAGCTGCGTCGTGACTACGCATTTCCTTTGCATTCGACATTAGATGATGCCGAGGCCCATGCGTTGACCGCATTCTATTTCTGGTCTGCGTGGGCTGCCGCCACCAATCGACCAGACGACAGCATTAGTTATACGAGCAACTGGCCGCACGATCCATTAGTTGGCAACACGCCTCCGGCATCGCTCTTTATGTGGAGCATTGTCTCAATATTTCTCCTGTTGGCAGGCATCGGTGGCTTGGTCTGGTATTACGCACGACAGTGGGATATCTGGCGCGATGATATGGAGCCAATCGAAGGTTTTGCGCAGGTTGATGCCCTGGCGGAAATCCATAACTCACCTTCCATGAAGGCAACGGCAAAATATTTCTGGGTCGTGACGGCTCTGTTTGTCGTGCAGATGTTGCTGGGTATTATCACCGCGCACTATGCTGTGGAGGGACAGGGGCTATACGGATTGCCTCTGGTAGATTATCTACCCTATTCCATTACACGAACTTGGCATACACAGCTGTCAGTATTGTGGATCGCTACCGCGTGGCTTGCTACCGGCCTCTATGTGGCACCGCTTCTCTCGGGACATGAGCCGAAGATGCAGCGCTTCGGAGTTAACTTCTTGTTCGTCAGTTTGTTAGTGATCGTGATTGGCTCCTTTGCCGGTCAGTGGCTGGCGGTGCACGGTTTCATCGAGGACTTAACATTCAACTTCTGGTTTGGTCATCAGGGCTATGAGTATGTAGATCTTGGCAGGTTCTGGCAGATATACCTTTTCATTGGCTTGCTGCTTTGGGTGGCATTGGTGCTGCGCGCAATCTGGCCGGTCTTGCGAGACAAGGCCAGTGGCTCTCTGGTCTTTCTAGTCGTTGTCTCAACGGCATCTATAGGCTTGCTCTACGGTGCGGGGCTGATGTGGGGCCAGAACACGCATATCAGTATCATGGAGTATTGGCGCTGGTGGGTCGTGCATCTGTGGGTTGAGGGAATATTCGAGGTCTTCGCCACCGCGATAATTGCAACGCTATTCGTGAGAATGGGGCTGCTGCGGGCATCTGTTGCCACGGTGTCGGTACTATTCGCTACTATCATCTTTCTTGGCGGGGGAGTCTTAGGCACCTTTCATCACCTCTACTTCAGCGGTACGCCTGTATCGGTGCTCGCGCTTGGTGCTACATTCTCGGCATTGGAAGTGGTGCCATTGATGGTGGTGGGCTTCGAGGCTTACAGCCGAGCAAAGCTTGAGAAACAATCTCTATGGGAGGAGGCCTATCACTGGCCGTTCATGTTTTTCTCTGCTGTATTGGTTTGGAATATGATCGGAGCGGGGTTGTTTGGATTTCTGATCAATCCACCGATTGCTTTGTATTACATGCAGGGCCTCAACACTACGGCGAGTCATGGTCACGCCGCTCTTTTCGGCGTATATGGTATGTTAGGAATTGGCTTGATGCTGTTTTGTATGCGCGGGCTAACAGATATTCGTGCGTGGAATCAGGGATATCTTAAGACTGCCTTCTGGAGCCTTAATATTGGTCTGGCAATGATGACGTTCCTCTCATTACTTCCTCAAGGTCTCTGGCAAACCTATGCCAGTATAAGCGAGTACTATGCATTCGCTAGATCGGAAGAGTTTATGCACAGCGCTTTGATGGAGGGTTTAGTCTGGGCACGCGTTCCAGGGGATATAGTGTTTGCAGTTGGGGTGTGCGCCCTAGCGATGTTCGTTTTCAGAGCCTTCATGCCGCCTAGATCGGAATAGCGTTACGGGCAGAGAGCCAAGGCCGGATTGTGCGAGCAATCCGGCCTTTTTTATGCCAGCGCCATAGGTATTGCGATAGCAAAAATCTCGAATTCGATGAGTAAGAAGCTATAGTTTCTAGGCAATAAGGCGATCAATAATGAATCGGTTCCATTTATCTCTCAATAGTTAGCGCTTGCCCTAGCTTACCTAATCCCAGTGCTGTAAAAAGACGACATGAAAATTCCAAAACGAATTCAGCCCCTCATCGAAGAAGGTCTAATTGATGAGGTCATCAGCAGGCTGATGAGCGGTAAAGAGGCTGATGTCTATGTGGTTCGCTGCAATTCCAAGATCCGCTGTGCGAAGGTCTACAAAGAGGCGTCTAAGCGCAGCTTCAAGCAGGCTGTGCTGTATACAGAAGGCCGCAAATCACGCAATAGCCGCCGTAGCCGTGCCATGGACAAGGGTTCTAAGTTTGGCCGTGAGCAGCAGGAACAGACTTGGCACAACGCCGAAGTAGATGCGCTGCGTAAACTCGCTGCTGCCGGCGTGCGAGTTCCGGAGCCTTACGCCTGTGTTGACGGCGTCTTGATAATGGAGCTGGTTACCGATCATGAGGACTTGGTAGCGCCACGTCTTAGCGAGGTGGCTATGTCAGCCGAAGAGGCCAGGCAAGGCCATGCGGCAGTCATGGGTTTTGTGGTGCGGATGCTTTGTGCCGGTCTTGTGCACGGTGACTTGTCCGAATTCAATATATTGGTAGATGAGAACGGACCGGTGATTATCGATCTGCCGCAGGCTGTAGATGCCGCAGCAAATAACAATGCCGAGGCCATGCTGGAGCGTGATGTGAATAAGATTAGTAGTTACTACGGCCAATATGCGCCGGAGTTGCTGCAGAGCAAATATGCCAAGGAAATCTGGAAGCTATTTGAAGATGGCGACTTACGGCCGGATTCTAAGCTTACTGGCTTATTTGCGGAGAGCACGCAAGCCGCTGACGTAGATGGCGTGTTGGAGGTAATAGAGTCTGCCATTGAAGAAGAGAGGGAGCGGAAGGAGCGGGCGATTGAGGCAGAGAATCAGCCTTAGTTCACAGCTCGTTATCGCTTTGCTAAAAAGCTCGGGGCAATTAGTTAATAATAACTAATTGCCCCGAGCTTTTTTCGTTGTTTCTTTTTATACCTTCGGTAGTCGATATACGCGTTGTGCAGTATCGTGAAACATGGCTGCTCGCTCATCAGCTGAATAGCCGACCGTCAATTTCTTGAATTGATTCCACAGTACGGTGTATGAGCAGGAGATTTTGTCGACAGGAAAATTACTCTCAAACATACAGCGCTCCGGTCCAAACTGCTCGACCATGTGCATATACCAGTCCTGATTCGCCTGCAGTAGTTCATCCGAAGTTGGCGGTCTGTCCCGTTCGTGCCAGCCGTGGCCATTAACCGCCATCTGGATTCCACCCACTTTAGCTACAACGTTAGGGCATTCAGCTAATTTGCTGACAGAAGACTTCCATGCGGCGAACACTTCGGCGCGCCGGCCTGCGTAATTGCCAATGCCGATAGGGCCGCCGAGATGATTAAATATGATAGTCGTATCCGGAAAGGCTTTGGCTAGGTCGGTAAGCTCGTCTATCTGTGGGTGATAGATCCAGGCTTCAAATGACAGTCCATAGCTGCGTAAATGCGCATAGCCCTTACGAAAATCAGAGTCCAATAGAAGATGTTGAGGAGTTCGGCCAGGGGGCGTCACGGACGAGTCAGCCCAAGCAGCTCGATGGCGAATGCCGCGGAAGCGTTGTGGGCTGGCTGCCATCTGCGCTTCTAATACCGCTGGAACTCGGTCTCCTAAACGCAGGTTAGCTGCGCCGACAATGCCTGCTGCCACCCGTGTTTCACCGTAGAGGCCGCTGGCGCTCTTGGCGGCAACACCTTGTACAAATTCGGTTTCTCCAACAACCTTGAGCTCTTCTGGGCCGTCGGTTCGATACATCGAGGTACATTCTACAAAAACGGTCTGCCGGACGTTGTGCTCGCTGGTGTCAAGAACCACGTCTTCTATCAAGTAACGACTGTTAGGTCTATCCCAGAGATGATGGTGGGGGTCGATTATGGGGAGGTCTGGCTCAAGTGCAGTCTCCTTAGTTAAGGAGAGCCAGTCTGGCCCTGGAGTTAGGGAGAGCCAGTTGGTCTTTTCTTGCGCATACGCTGAGCTTGCCATGAGCCCCGAAGTGCTGGCTGAAAGGGCGATGCCCCCGGCGGTGTATAAGCCTGCATGATTAATAAAATCGCGTCGTGTTATCTTGCTCATTGCAGTATTTCCTTAAAGCTATTTCGTATTTGTGGTCTGTAAAAAATAGAAGCAGAGTAAAACTACAGTACTGCAGTTTTACTCCGGACACAAATAATTAACAGTTGGGCTTAGAGTGAAATTACAGTACTGTGGCTTTACTCTAAGTCGAAATAAATCGTAGATTTATTCTGTCCCCAATTATCAAGTAAGTCATTGTCTAGCAAAGGAATTCATCATGGAAAATTTGAGTATCCCCGCAACACTGAATGAGGCTATATCTAGCGAACCGCTGTGGCTGCAAGTCTGGGTGATGCTGCTGGTCATTGCTAATTTGGCTGCTATCCCCTTTGCACTTACCAAGGTGGAGGGTGCCTGGAAATTGCGTAAGGAGTGTCTGGCAATCATCGTCTCGTTTATAGCCGCGGCGATCCTGATGAACTGGATGTACGATACATTCGGCTATGTGCGCCTACTGGGAATGGCCCATCTCATCGCTTGGACACCGGCGTTTGTGTATGTACTTATGCGGCGCAAAGAGCTGGGTATGAGTACAGCATTTGCTAAGTACCTACACTTCTACCTTATTGTTGCCGGACTATCTTTGGCTATCGATTTCTTAGATGTGGTTCGCTATTTTCTGGGCGACGGTGAGTTATATTTGCGTTGGGCTTCTTAGGGGGCATAGGAAAATCCTGTATGTTTACTTTGATCGCAATTATTAAACAAATAGCAGAATATTTCCCGAGACTATGTACTGGAAGCAATGTATGTGCGACGCTTCCTGTCATATTTTTTAATTACAGAATGGATGAGGATAAAGAGTATGAGTCATGAAGAACCAGCCGCTTACGCAATAAGATCCTGGCAGCGTTTCGATTCACAGGTAACTGATGAGCTAGCGCGTGCCGTGATCAGCGCTTTTATTCTGGTGGCTGTTGCTGACGGTGATCTTGCACAATCAGAAATTGATAAATTTATTCTGATGATAGGTGAGCAAGAAGAATTGGTTGCGCCCATAGGTATTGATCGAGCCCGACTCCTGTTTCGCGACATAGGTTCTGCCATTATGAGCGACCCGGTTGCTGGAAAAGAACATGCTCTCGAACTCATTACGGCGGTAAAAACTAATGCCAGTTATTGCGAGTTAGTGCGGTCGGCTGCGAAGATAGCCATTCTTGCAGATAATCGTGAGTTGGCTTCGGAGCAGGCGGTTATGAAGGTTATTTGCGATGCGATGGGTATAGAAGTACGTGATCATTAAAAAAGGGGAACAGATCTATTTAGAATCTGTCCCCCTTTTTTGTATGGTAGCAACGAGTGGACTTGAACCACCGACCCCAGCATTATGAATGCTGTGCTCTAACCAGCTGAGCTACATTGCCAAAATTTTTACTGCGGCCTCCGATAATACGTCATCTGAGAATTTCATTTCCCATTTCATGCTCGCTGTATGACGTATACACCTGTGCGTGAAATGGGAAATGAAATCCCCAGCTAACGCATTCTCGAAACCCTCGCTACAAAATTTACAATTTTTACTGCGGCCTCCTATTGCACCTACAGCGCACTAGAAACCCTCGCTACGAAATTTTAAAACTTTCAATTCCGTGCATGAATTCTTTATCTATCCTCGAAAGGCCGCGAATTTTCGGCATTTCGGGGGAATTTGTCAAGTTCTGCCTTGGGACGCTTGCTTGGAACGTAGCGAGCGCTGCTAAGACTAGGCGAAAAGTGGCGAGGAAGCGGAGCGTACACGTAGTACGTGAGCATTCCGAGCCGCTTTTCAACGACGGATTAGCAGTGCGCAGTAGTTCCCCCTAATCAGACATTAAACCTAAAATGGACTACGTCGCCGTCTTGGACTATGTATTCCTTTCCCTCAAGACGCCATTTGCCGGCGTCTTTGGCGCCGTTCTCGCCGTTATTGTCTACGAAGTCCTG
>TARA_B110000858_G_scaffold77483_1_pt1 | contig 58003 bp, 54 predicted proteins | sample TARA_B110000858 | Tara Oceans TARA_B110000858 (sample SAMEA4398247) | marine metagenome | biome: Polar Biome; feature: [SRF] surface water layer (ENVO:00010504); material: water (ENVO:00002006), including particulate matter (ENVO:01000060) such as... | depth 5 m | reverse complement strand
ATCACAATCTATGTTCCTCACTCAGAAATGGGTCAGGGCGTACATACTTCACTGCCGATGATGGCAGCGGACGAACTGGATGCGGCCTGGGAAGACATCAGCGTCGAACAGGCGCCTGCCACCGATATGTTCGCCAATGGCGAATTGGTTAAGGGTTTCGCTGGCGAATTCGGCTTGCCCGGCTTCCTAACCGGCATCGTCAATGCAAGTGCGGTAAGTGTCGCCGAATTGATGAACCTGCAGGTTACCGGAGGCAGTTCTTCGGTGCGCTTTACCGGTGAATCTTCTATGCGAACAGCCGGCGCAGCAGCACGACAGATGTTAATCGAATGTGCGGCCAATCGTTGGGGCGTTGCAGTGGATGAATGCAGCACGCAGCTGACCCATGTACAGCACAATGCTAGCGGTCGATCGCTAAGTTATGGTGAGCTCGCCGCCGATGCAGCGCAGCTTGAACCACCCAAGGATGTGACTCTGAAGCAGCCTTCGCAGTTTACTATTATGGGTAAGGCGATATCCCGTGTAGATATTCCCGCCAAGGTAGACGGTACTGCCGTATACGGTATCGACGCCCACAGCGAAGACATGCTTTACGCAGCCATCCGTCTCGCACCAGTATTCGGAACGAAACTAGTCTCGATTGATGCCGGCGATGCGCTTAGTCGTCGTGGCGTAAAGCGCATTATCGAATTGGAAGATTCTGTCGCGGTTGTAGCTGACAGCTACTGGCGTGCAAAAGAAGCATTGAAGCTCGTTAAGTCAGAGTTTGAATCTTCGGATGCGGATACAACATCCAGCGCCGATCTGTTTGACGGTTTCCAGCGCAGCCTTAGCGAAGACGATAACAGCGAAGTCTTAGAAGTCGGTGATGCTGGCGCGGCAATGGAAGACGCAGCCGATGTTATCGAAGGCAATTACACAGTTCCCTATCTTGCGCACGCCGCTATGGAGCCTATGAATTGCACTGTGCACATTCATGACGACATCGCGGAAGTTTGGACCAGCACGCAGGATGCATTGGGCATAAAGGCCCGGGTCGCAAAAATTGCAGGCTTGTCGGAAGACGATGCGGTTTTTCACCACAGCTATCTCGGCGGAGGCTTCGGAAGAAGACTACCTTTTAACTGGAACGTTATCGATCACGCGACACTAATCGCCAAGGAGTTCGATGTTCCGGTGAAGACTGTTTTGAGCCGCGAAGACGATATGCAGCAAGACTACTACCGTCCTGCGGTGGCCAGTAATTTCAAGGCTGCCTTCGATGCTAACGGCACGGTACAAGCCTGGCATAATCGTTTTACCGGCCCAATACAGACGGCCGGCGCCTCCCATATTCCTTATGCAATTGCTAATCAGTCTATCGGCGTCGTTGACGGCAACACGCACGTACCTATTGCCGCATGGCGCAGTGTCGATCACTCACAGCAAACGTTCTTCACCGAGTCTTTTGTCGATGAGATAGCACATCGTTCCGGAAAAAATCCTTATCAATTTCGCATGGAGATGCTCGCAGAACATCCTCGTCATCGCAAAGTTCTTGAGGTCGCGGCTGAAGCGGCGGGCTACGGTCAGAACTTGCCTGAGGGTCATGCTCTAGGCATTGCAGTACAGGAAAGTTTCGGCAGCATCGTTGCCGAGGTGGCCGAAGTCTCCTTGGATTCGAACAATCGACCTGTAGTTAATAAAGTTACCTGTGCAATAGATTGTGGCTGGGCAGTAAATCCAGACACTGTCGAGGCGCAGGTCGAGAGCGGCATCATCTATGGCCTAACCGCCGCGTTATACGGCGAGATAAGCATCGAGAATGGCCGCGTCGCGCAAAATAATTTCCCTGACTACGAGATGGTACGCATGACTGATGCGCCAGAGATCGATGTACATATCGTCGAGTCTGGTGAAGAATTGGGCGGACTAGGTGAGCCTGCAACGCCACCAATCGCCGCGGCAGTAAGCAACGGTCTGTATATACTGACTGGTCAGAGGGTAAGAGAGTTACCACTTAAGAATCACGACTTCTCGCGCTCGACACCGATAGCACAAGTTTAGATTTATCTTAAAGAACGGATGCAGCAACAACTATAGAATTGGCAATGCTACTAATAGCTCGACCGCAAGTAGCATTGCCGATTGAATGAGAGCGGCCTAAAAGTTGCGCCGCAAATTTCTAATCCAGTCGTTTGCTAAACCTCAGAATTGCTAAGGTAAGCACTACGGCTGTCTATCTGAGTTAAAACATGACCATATTAGTTCTTGGACTGATCCTGTTCTTTGCTCCCCACTTATCGCGAGAGCTTGGGCTGCGACAGCCATTGCAGAATGCACTCCCCTCCAAGGGCGCGTACATTGCTCTGTATAGCCTGACTACCCTGGCAGGTCTCGGGCTAATCATTTGGGGCAAATCACTCGCGCCCTTTCAGATGATCTGGCAGCCAATTTATGAATGGCGCCCGCTAAGCCTAATGCTGATGATCCCCTCCTTGATCTGCATCGTCGCTGGCAACCTGCCCCTCTCTTATCTTCGTAGAATTCTGCGCAATCCTATGTTGATCGGCATTCTGCTATGGAGCCTTTCCCATCTGTGGGCTAACGGCGATCTCGCGTCGATGCTCTTGTTTGGCAGCTTCGCAATCTGGTCGGCGCTGAAAGTTATCAGTATGCGCAATATTGTCGACGTCGATACTAAATCGCCCTCATTTACTTGGGATATTATTTCCCTGCTAACCGGTCTAGGCTTATATGTCATGATAGGTCTGTATCACGGAGAACTTTTTGGAGTTGGAGTTAGCCTTGTTTAAACGTATTTTTCATAGATTCTTCGCGCTAGCCTTTTCTATTTCTTTCTTCTTGTTTTTACTAACGAGCTCGAACGCGAACGCCGAGGAAGACCTATCGGCGCATTGGAATGGTATATGGATTGTGGAGGGTACGCTGTTCAGTATTGCCGTAGCGATAGAAAAAGAGGAACTGAAGATACAAGCCTTGGAATCGCTAGGCTTCATATGGAGCAATAAAAACGGAAAGGTAGAGGGTAATCTGGCAACCGTGGAAGTCGAATTTGCCGGAGCAACCAGTATGGTTCAGGCCGAACTTGTAGATCCGAATACCGCCGTCGCCATAGCGACGAGCTGCCTGCCTGATTTTATGGTAGCTTGCCTGCTTTCTAAAGACCGCGAAGCGGTCTTTAGAAAAGTCGCAGAAAACTAAGGCTAAGTACTTCTAAATTTCAGCGACAGATTTTACGATCTTACTCACAATGCCGTAGTCGATTGCCTCCGCTGCACTCATCCAAAAGTCCCGATCCGTGTCTTGCGCTACTCGCTCGAGTGACTGGCCTGTCTCATCGGCAATTAGCTGATTGATACGCTCGCGCATCTTAACGATCTCCTGCGCCTGAATAGCGATATCCGTCGCATCTCCGCGCGAGCCACCGGATGGCTGATGAACGAGGAAACGTGTATTAGGTAAGGAGAAGCGATTTTCCTTAGCCGCGGCTAGATAGATAGTCGTCGCTGCACTTGCAACCCATCCCGTACCGATTACCTTCACGGTCGGCTTGATGAATTTGATAATGTCATAGATTACGTCACCGGATTCAACGTGCCCACCCGGCGAGCTGATGTAGATTGAGATCGGCTCGTCACTGTCTGCCGCGAGCGCCAGCAGTCTCTCGGTGACACTCTTAGCGAGCTTGTCATTGATCTCACCAAAAATTGTGATGGCTCGTGACTTGAATAGCTTCTCGTCAATAAATCCCGACTTTGCGGATGATTTATCTTGTTTCTTGCTTGCTTCGGGAGAATTTACTTCCATTAAAAACCTCGTTTGGATATTGGATAATTAGGTATTAGCTAGTACAGAGAAATACATCAATTTTGATAACTAGAATGTTCAGAGGGGTAGATTCTAACAGGCTTGTTGCTTGCTGCGTAGATAGGCGATCACTTTCCATAGATCGTCGTCTCCCTCGGGGAAGTTTTCTCCGAAACCCACCATACGCGTACCGATTACACCATTCGTGATGGTATTAAAGATATCCTGATCAGTAGCGCCGTGATTCCATTGGCAATCGAAGAGGAAGGAAGCATCGGACTTCGCCTCAAGTTCTGTAGTATGGCAAAAACTAGCACAGGAGCCTTCGAATAACGCCTGCCCTCTGGCGAGCGCGGAAGGCTTGGCCATGAATGCTTGCACTTCAGCCGTATCCGCCAACTCGGGTTCGACTGGCTGTTCGCTACAGGCGATTAGAGTCATTACAGCTGCCAAGTAAATCAGTACACGAATCACTAACAGTCCTCACGTTTCTGGATGCTGGCTTATTCTACCTAGAGCGGCGAATCAGTCTGTCGTCATGCTCACACTTTCACTGCAAATTAGCAAAACTAGGTCTATGCCGCACCTGCCTTAGGAGCTGTCTCCGGGCCCAGCGGCTTAAAGGTCGCGAGCAGCTGCGGCAGCAAGGTCAGCGAACCGACAAGCGCAACCAACATGGCGAGGCTGGTCAGCAGACCGAACACGATGGTTGGAATGAAATTGGATAGCGCAAGAATCGAGAATCCCGCCACGATGGTCATGGATGTGAAGTACATAGCGCGACCAATGCTATTGTGACAAAAATACATCGTGTCACGGTAATTTCCAATGTGCGGAAATTCTCGCTTAAAACGGTGCATATAATGGATCGTATTGTCGACACCGATGCCAACTGATATCGAGGCAATTGTAATCGTCATAATATCCAGTGGAATGCCAAGCCAGCCCATTATGCCTAACACGAAGGCCGCGGCGATCGCATTAGGGATAATGCAGATTAGCGCTATCATGAAGGACCTAAACAAGACTAAAAACATCAACATAATCGCCAGCATTACAACACCAAGCGTTAGTATCTGTGATTGAAAAAGGCTCTGCAGCACGTTGTTGTACATGACAAGTATGCCAGTCAGCTGAACATCTTCATCGGCAAATCCGAATTCTGACTCTATGCCCGCCTCGATGCGCTGTAATAATTCATTTCGATTTAGATTTTCTGCAGATTCTATTACCCGTACATTAAATCGTAATTGGTTTTCATCAATGGATATGAATGGATTAAGCACTGTGTTCTTTAAAGTATCCGGAATGCGGTTGTAGAGCAACGCCCATAATAATCCGTCAATGGGCTGGTCGTCGTTGAGTTGTTCAGCGAGCTCTATGACAGCCCCAAAGGAAAGCACCTTACCGGTCTGTGGATCGTTGTCTAGGTATTGATGGATGGCCTTTACCTGCTCCATCTTCGGCGCGGTAAACCAGTAAGCATCATCGTTGCTGTTATCGTTGTCGCCAAATCCGAAACCATCATCGAAGCCGCCGTCGAAGTCATCTTCCGCGGCGGGTAGGTTTATCACGACATCGAAGGATAATGTTCCCCCCAGCTTCTCATCGAATAGCGACATGCCCTGATAGATCTCAGTGCTCTCCCGAAAATAGTCGATGAAGCTGTTTTCAACGCGAATTTGTGAGAGCCCGATACCACTAACCAATGCTACTCCAAGATAAATATATAGAATCTTGTTGTCTAGCTTAGCTGTAATATCGGCTAAAGCGGACGTCAGATTGAGACGCAAATTCGATGAATGCGAGGACTCGTCTTTCTTAATTATGCTGAGAATAGCTGGAAACAGTGTAAATGCAACGAGCAGAGCTGTTGCCACTCCCATCATCATCATCCAGCCGAAAGTTATAATTGGAAGGATACCGCTGACTATCAACGAGCCAAACGCTACCGCTGTAGTGAGTGCCGTGTACAAGCAAGGTCTGAACATACTCAGCACCGAATGACGAAGCAGCTTATCGTGATTGGAATAGTGCCGGGTCGCTCTCAATTCACGATAACGCACGGTAAGGTGTACAGTAAGTGAGATAGTGATAATTAATAACAGCGAAATAAAGTTGGAAGAAACCACAGTTACGCGCCAGTCCATTAGTCCTAGCATCCCCACCATGATAATCCCGGCAACGGCACAACAAGCTAGAGGTATAGCCACCCAGCGCAGCTTGCGAAAGATAAGGCCAAGCGCAAAGATGATGAGAAGAACTACCGCAAAGCTAAAGCTACTTAAGTCTCCCTTCACGAAAGTGACGAGGTCGTCGGCAATCATCGGCGCACCGCCTAGATAAATCTGCGCACCGTCCCTATAACGTTCCAGTGTTGCCCGCACCAAAGCAATAATTTCGTGTTGACGATCGGCGGCGAGAACACTATGCACCGCGTATTCCGATTCTACCTGCGCTAATTCACTAACTTCGTCTACAGAGAGTTCCTCGCGTCGCGCCTTGTTACGCAGTTCGGTGCGCCGAGCTATCAAACTACGCGCAGACTCATCGATAGCGAAGCTAACCAACATGCCTGCAGTTTTTCCGTCGGGACTGATAACTGCATTTCTAAAAACTGGGCTGTTGGTGACTTCTTCACGGGCAGAAACTAAATCTATATCTTGATCTGCTAGCGTCAGATAGTCTTCTGAGATTCCAGTGAGGGCTGTGTCCTCAAAGATGGGCACATTGAGGATGCTGTCTACTGACTCAACGCGTTCGATGGCGAGCAACTCCTCGCGCAGTGCCCCGAGCTTGTTTAGCTCTGCACGACTGAACAAGTCACTGGTAGGCGTATAGGCAATAGTGACCGCTTCTCGAATGCCATAGCGCACACTTATCTCTCGAGAAAACTCGAGATCTGGATCGTCTTCCAAAAGCAGTGAGTCGGCGGAGGCATCGAGCCGAAAATTCTGTGTCTGCCAGCCGAAGAATCCAACTAGCAGCAGCAGAATGGCGATTACCAAATAGGGTTTAGTGAATACCAAAGAGCTATAGAATCGTGTAACAGATGAGGACATAACGTGAGTTTGACTACCTTAAGAATTGGGCGTGAGCAGGTCCAACTATACGCGTTTCGATTAATTTATGCGATTTCAATGGCGCCGCACCGGGACTGAATAGCTCACCTAGAAAGGCAATATAAGCTGCTCATCGGCTCAGTATGGAGCCCCTCATACAGCGGGTTCGGACGAAAGCTAGCAACCAATATCGGACTCAGCCACTTGGATATTAGTTACTAATTACTCCTTTCCGTAAAATCCTCTTAACCTATTGTTTTATATAATTTATTTGTATTGACGGCGCTAAAATACTAGCAGCAACTTTCTGTAATATGCTGTCGTAACCGGTAGGATTGGAAATGGAATGTTGCTACCATAATAAGCAATCTAAACATTGGCTTGCTTAGCCTTGGCTAGTTGATGAGGATCAAATCTCTTCCTACGCCGCCAGCAAGAATAGCTCGATACGATTTAAGCGAGGACTGGCCTAATTCGCTAGTTACTACTCGCTAATTACTAAGATGGTGTTGTCATGCTAGGTAAGATTTTCATAATTTGCGGCCTATTAATCGCCTCTTCTGCGGCTCTAGCCGATGAATGGTTGCGCTCTATTCCAGATTTTGAACTTACTGATCAATCGGGGGTGGTACATACCCTAAATCAATATGCTGATACGGAATTTGTCGTACTCTTCGTACACGGCGTGGGCTGCCCGATAGCTAGAATCGCAGTGCCCAACTATCGTGAAGTGCGTGATGAGTTTATTAATAAGAACATCGAGTTCGTCATGTTCAATGCGAATATTCAGGACGAACTGCCACGCATCGCCAAGGAAGCTGACGAATTCGGCATAGACTTTTCCATCTTGAAAGACGAAGGCCAGCTTCTCGCAAAGGCTTTAGGAGTTGAACGCACCGCAGAAGTCTTCATCGTCAACCCTAGAACCAAAGAAGTTTTATATCGTGGCCCTATTAACGATCAATTGGGTTACGAGACACAGCGAAACAACGCAGACGAACATTTTCTAAAGGACGCGTTGAACACTGTTCTTGCTGGCGGTGCTGTAGATATGGATGACATACCTGAGTCGAAAGGTTGTCTAGTGGCTATCTTCGACACATAACGGCTAAGTTCTTTATTGGTCCAACGACAAGTTGGGCGCGCAAGAATTACTCAACAAATGCGCGCTCGATTACATAGTGCGCCTTGATTCCCTGACGCGATTCCTCGAAACCCCATCCATCCAGAATTTCGCAAGTGTCTTTCAACATGCTCGGGCTACCACAGATCATGAATCTATCATGCTCGGGGTCTGCTTTTGACATTCCCGTATCTGTGAACAACTTCCCAGTAGACATTGCATCCGTCAGGCGACCCTGCGTTGTATAATCTTCGCGAGTAACACTGGGGTAGTAGATTAATTTCTCTCTAACTTCTTCACCGAAGAATTCGTTATTCGGCAGATCATGTTTGATAAATTGCTGGTAGGCCAATTCGGATGCGTAGCGTACACCGTGAGTCACAATGACCTTGTCGAATTTTTCGTAGGTTTCTGGATCTTGAATGATACTAATAAAAGGCGCCAGACCGGTGCCGGTGCTGATTAGATACAGGTTTCTACCTTCAAGTAGGTGATCGACGACTAGCGTGCCCGTAGGTTTGCTGCTGACAAATACCTCATCGCCCACCTGAATATTTTGCAAACGAGACGTAAGCGCGCCGTCTGCGACCTTGATACTTAGAAACTCAAGCTCCTCATCGTAGTTTGGGCTGGCGATGCTATAGGCACGCATCAGAGGCTTGCCCTCTACTTCCATACCAAGCATCACGAAGTGACCGTTCTCAAATTTCAGCGAGCGGTCTCGCGTTGTCTTGAAGCTGAAGAGTGAATCGTTCCAATGATGGACGTCGGTAACACTTTGAGTCGAAAGGTTTGCCACTGCGTTGCTCCTGATACTTGAATAGTCCGCGTAGGGCTTACAATTGCCTAAAAAGGACCAATAACACATTGCGCGCAGTGTAGGACTTGTCTACTATATCTGTAAAATTAATTATTTATATATTATATATCTATTAAATAGATATAAGCCTAAAAACCTATGCGATTCACACTAAAACAACTACAGGTATTCCTAGCCGTGGCCAGCTCAGAGAACGTCAGCTTAGCTGCCGCCGAGCTAGCTATGTCGCAGTCCGCCGCTAGCACTGCACTTAAGGAACTAGAGCACCGTCTCGGCCTGCGCCTGTTCGATAGAATAGGCAAGCGTCTACAGCTGAACGAGCAAGGTATTGCACTGCGCTCAAGGGCTGAGGCATTGATCGCGGGGGCCGAAGACTTAGAGAATTCTTTAATCGGCAGCAGCGACATCGGTGAACTCAAGGTAGGAGCGACGTTAACCATCGGAAACTACCTCGCGATCGGGATCATGGCGGCGTTTATGAAGGAGCATCCGACTGCTAAGGTAAACTTAAATGTGGAGAACACCGCATCTATTGCTGCCAAGGTTAGGAATTTCGAATTGGACATCGGCTTAATTGAAGGCGAGCTACAAGAAGCCGACCTGGATGTAAGCTATTGGCGCGAAGATGAACTTGCCCTCTTCTGTGCTCCCGATCATCCATTGGCCTCTAGAGGCGAACTTCAGGACGAAGACCTGCTGTCGGCAGACTGGATAATACGTGAGCAGGGCTCGGGAACACGCCAGGCATTCGATCGAGCCATGACGGGAATTCTCCCTAACCTAAAAGTAAGGTTGGAGTTGCAGCACACAGAGGGTATAAAACGTGCAGTCGAAGCGGGACTGGGAGTAGGCTGTCTTTCAAAGATAGCGCTAGAAGATGCATTCAAGCGTGGCTCGTTGCTACCATTGCCCTGCCCTCACCGAGACTGGACCAGGAAATTTTATTTCATTCTACACCGACAGAAATTTCTCAGTCACGGCGTGAGAAGCTGGATGGAACACTGTCAGAATACTTAGGATTGATTGCGAGAATATCAAGAGTTTTGGGCTATAGTTTTGGGCTATATAAAGTATGAAGTCGTTTCCGAAGCGGGTTGCTGATTTTACAGTTGCGAAGCGCAAACTCCTAACAGTGCTATCTGCTGTGATAAGTTTGCTGCTAGCCACGGGCATTGTTCGCACTAACTTCGATACCTCGCTAGAGGCGCTACTCACCGAAAGCGATCCCTATCTCGACGAACTATTGTTAATGAACGAGGCATTCCCTTCGCCACTGAAAGTGCGCTTCGCATTCGTGGCGAATGGATCAGACACTGTTTTTAATAGAGACCTGCTCGCAGCAATCGATGACCTGAAAGATAATTTCTCTACCATCCCCTTTGCCGATCGGCTCACAACGATTCTAGACTATGTTTCCCCCGAGACGCAGCGCAGACTCTTCGTAAAAACGCTGCGCTCTTATTCGGAAGAAGAAATAAGCGGGCTTGCCGATGTCGCATTGGCCGACAGGCTACTCACCGCCAATCTACTCTCCGATGATGCCGCACTCACCTTGGCGATAATCACCATGAGCTCACAAGGCATCTCTGACGATGATCGCCTAGACATCGCTAATGCCGTGCTATTACTCCGCGACGAACTTCGCAGTCGCTACCCCGATGTACAAATTCTCGTGAACAGCGAAGTAATGCTAGAGCAAGCTAGCCAGCAGGCCATGGTAGACGACCTAAGTAAGCTAATGCCCATCGTAATTCTAGTCTGTGTTCTGGCCATCTGTTACTGCTTTAGCTCGGCCACTCTCGGTATCTGCATCTTGACCCATGTGCTGTTTACCCTGCTCTGCACCATTGGCGCTCTCGGCTACTTAGGCTTCTCGTTCAATAGCATTTCTATTATCGCGCCCTTGGTTCTAGTAATTATTGCCGTAGCGAATAGTGTGCATATTATTTCTATCTATAAGCAGGCTATGCATCGGGGCAGCGCAAAGGTCGATGCCATGACTGAGAGCATTGCGCACAATTTTCAACCCGTCTCACTCGCCGCACTCACGACCGCGATCGGGTTTTCTTCGCTAAATATGTGTTCGTCCCCAGCGATTCAAGAGTTCGGACAGATAGTCGCGCTAGGAATCGTGTTCGCCTATCTGCTCACACTATTATTGCTACCGGCGGTTCTGATCTGGATGACATCACACAGAGAAATCATCGCGAGCACCGGCGTATCCTTCATGGAAGGCGCGTTAGAAAAAATCAGCGAGATTAGCCGAAGCAAGGACGTGCCAATATTTTGGGGCTGCACGTTCTTAGCGATTGCGACATTTGCCCTGCTACCATTGAACGAGACGGACTTTAACCGCCTCGATTTTATCGCCGCCGACTCCGACATAAAGCAGTATTACGACGAGGTGAGCAGCCACTACAAGCGCGGCCCGGTTCTCAATTACGGCATCGACATTCAGATGGAATGGTCTGCGATCACGCCAGATTTTCTAAGCAGGGTGGAAGAGTTCAGTTTTTGGCTGAACGAGCAGCCGGAGGTGGAGTCATCGGCGAGTGTCGTTGACCTTGTAAAAACCATTCATCGCGTGCAGAACGACCATGACGAGGCGTTCAATAATATTCCCGATGACTTCGACACCATAGCGAACTATTTACTCGCCTACGCGCTTATGCAGAGCGATGACTTCCCACTGTTTAATTTCGTAAACACCGACTTCTCCATGATCAACTTGTTCATCAATGCCGTTCCCATGTCAAATCAGCGGCTGATCGATTTCGATGCGCGAGCCACTGAGAAATTCCATCAAGAATTCCCCGAGGCAGAGCTATTACACGGCAGCGACATTCTGCTGTTCTCGCGTATGGATGAATTGGTGACCATCGAGTTACTGCAGGGCTACTCGATTAGCTTATTGTTAATCACTATCAGCCTCATCATCGGTATGCGCAGTTTCTATTTCGGCATACTGAGCATCATCCCCAATCTACTGCCTGCCACAATAGTGTTTGGTTTCTGGGCCTTGTTCGTAGGGCAACTAGACCCCTTCGTGATGATGTTATTCAGTATCAGCATAGGATTGGTAGTCGATGACACCGTACATCTACTAAGCCACTACCTAGAGAAACGCCGCGCCGGAATAAACCAGACAGATGCCATCAACTATGCAATCAAGACTGCCGGCCCGGCACTGTCCATCACCACCATCGTCTTGGCGCTAGGCACCACCATCCTCATCGCCGCCAACACCATCTACTTCCAACAGGCAGCGAAGCTGCTAGTTCCCATAGTAGTGCTAGCCCTACTGCTAGACCTATTCTACCTACCCACGATCCTTCGCCGGTTCGACAATAAATTTAAAATAGAAGATATCCCGACATAACCACCCCAGCAGCCGTGCACGCCCCAAAAACTCGAGCAGCTCAGCAGAGGCTGAAGTGCAAGGCAAAATTTTTCTCCGGCGAGGCGTTTACTATTGTAAATAACGAGCCGGAGAAAAATTTTAACGCCGCAATTCAGTCTCTGCTGCGCTGCGTCCACGCACAAAAAGCCCGGCCTCTTTCGAGGTCGGGCTTTGTACTACAACCTAGTTCAGCAACGTGTACTAGCTACCGCCTTGGTCTATGTTTTTCCATTCCACTGCTCCGAAAAACATCTCGTCCCAGCTCTGCTGTCCCCAAGGAACCGTTCTATCCGGATCAGGGTTCGCATTATTCTGCACCGAGTTGTCAAACGCACCTACCGCAGTAATCTTAGTACCCGCTGGCACAAACTTAGGCTCGGCATAGGTATATCTCATCTGCCATGCATAGTTGTAAGCTGCCATATTGATTAGCTCTTCACTTGAGCCATCTGGGTAGTCCGCGTAGAAGCGCATATACTTGCCGCGGAAATGCATGTGCGCCAGGAAGCTATAGATATTCGCGTCCTTGTCAATAGTGATCGTCGCTGCCTGCTCGAAGGCAGGATCGTTCGCTGGAATATTCGTCCAAGTTTGCGGGAATATGCAAGCACATTGAAGTGACATTCTCTCTGCAGGTATTTCACCCTCTGGGTAAAACCACAATCCGATTTCACTCTCATCGGTAGTTTCGCGACCATTGGTTGTATAATGAAGGTTAAGGTTCAATACTGAGCCGTCTTTCAGAAGGCCACCACTGTTTGGAGGGTTGAATGCCGCCGTGCCACCTGGGATATAAGCCTTGATGTTAGCCTTGTCCGGATTGCTGCTACCCGACTGACCCAATCGCTGACCGACCTCTTCGGGGAAGTCCAGAGTATTAATAGTGTGATGCAGGACGGTACGATCACCTGGAATGTACTCGCTGCCACGTAGCCATCGGTCCTTGCCATCCAGGTCGATGGTCACAGCAACATCTCTGTACTCTAAGACGCCGGTAGCAGCAACTTGCTGCGAAGGCACCTTGATGATGTAGTCGGGCTCTTCACCAAGGCTCCACTTAGACGTGGACCAGGTTAATTCTGTTAGAGGATCGGTGTCGCCGTCCTTAGGCGCGCCTGCGTCGGCCCATGCGATAACGTTTCTAACTTCTTCATCTGTGATCAGTCGATCGTTGATGAACTCGCCGATGTGGCCATCGATCTGACCCGGTGGCATGCGCTTGGTCATCAAGACCTCTCGAATCATTGGCGACCAACCTTGAACCATTGTGTGACTGTCCATCGCGAAAGGAGCGATGCCGCCCTCGCGGTGACAGGTCGCACAGTTGTCTGCCAGTATCGGTGCAATGTCTGCTACGTAAGAAGGCACCGCAGTAGTCACATAGCTAATTGCCGGACCACTGGTTGCAGTCAAGGCAGTGCTAATTTCATCACCGGCTAGAACCTCTTGAATGGCTTTCTCTGAGGCAGCAACGCTACCTCGGTACTCGACCATGAAAGAGCGTGGGTTATAGAGAAGCACCCCACCGGCACGCTCGATGCCCAATGCTTCGGAGATTACTTGTGCATCATCCATCAAGATGGGGATATCAACGCCGTATTCTGCCGATTTGGCTTGTACAGCGCTGCGATTGAGTTTTCCTATAGGGTTGATCATCATGAACTCAATGCCTTGGCTGTCGTACTTCGCCTTCAGGGCATCGAACGCCGGCACTGCATCTGCTGCGGCCTGACTATCGTTAGCCTGCACCAATAGAGCGATCATCTTATGATCGTCGTACCAGCTCATGCTGTGGTGATAGCCATCCTGGTCAAGGAGTGAAAAATCTCCCACTCGCTCTGCCGCACTGCTGGTTGCAGGAATCAACAGTAGCGATGCAGCTACTACCTTTAATAGATTGACGTTCTTCACTAGTTTGTTTCCTCAACTTTCATTTATCAGTTATCTCTGAAGGCCTTGTGCTATAAGGAATTCGGGCTTGGAGATGGTGCAGCTAGAGTGACGCCACCGCACATTCGGCCCACTCTACGAAACAAGCCAATTTCAGTCAACGAAAACCAATTCGCTTCATCGAGTAAATTGGCAGGCTTATCAAGCACTTTACGCGCGTTCTTAGGCGTTATCTGCTTCCTGCAGAATCTCTCTGAGTAGTGGATAGATTGTAGGATTGGCAATCAGGATATCGTTATCATAAAACTGCGGGTCGATGCCGGCTGGCAGCTCACTAAAATGACCGCACTCGGCGCCAGCCTCAAGGGCTATCAGGCGCGCGGCGGCGAAGTCCCAAATGTTGAGGCTTTCGTAATAACCCTCTAACCGGCCCATGGCTAAGAAGCAGATATCCAAAGCCGCCGAGCCGATGCGGCGGATATCCGCACAGCTGGCCAGTACCGCATGCAGACGCGGGATCATCGGAGCCAGTGTTGATTTGTCATAGGGAAAGCCAGTCGCGATCAAAGAACGCCTAAGATCAGTTTCACTGGATACAGAAATAGGCTTGCCGTTAAGGAAGGCACCCTTGCCCGATTCCGCACAGAAGAGCTCTTCACTAAATGGGTTATAAACTACACCCACCTTAGTCTGCGCATCCTCCACATAGGCGATGGAGATTGCCGAATGATTGTGTCCGTGTGCATAGTTCACCGTGCCATCGATAGGGTCGATAATCCACAAGGGACTAGTGATTTTCTGAACGCCGCCTGTATCCGGTGACGATTCCTCCGACACAATTTGATGCTCTGGGAATTGTTTAGTGATAGCCTCGCAGATGAATTGATCCGCCTTGATATCCGCGTTGGTAACCAGTTCTTCACCATTCTTATACTCGTGAGTTAGCGCTGCCTTGGCGCGTTCATCGACGATCAGCTTGCCGGCATCTCGAGCGAGAGCCTGCGTAAAAAGTAGAATATCTGACATAGAGCCTCTGGAAGAGTTTAATAAAACCAAGAATTATAAGTGTAGCGTGCACTTCGAGCATAACAGTCTTTCCATTCAGGTCGATAAACTCAGAGTGATCACTAGTCCGATAAATAGCCACTGCAACTCTAGCCAATGACAATTGCCTTCAAATACAGCCTATTCGCCGTTCTCGCCACTCTGCTCAATCTGTCAGCACAGGAAGTAGTGGTTCGAAGCTACGACGGTGCTTTCGCAATCTATCCGGCAATGGCGTTTGGTACTCTCGCGGGGTTAGTAAGCAAATATCTGTTAGATAAGAAATTCATCTTTCAATTCATCACCTCATCCCACCGCGAAGATCTGGGAAGATTCACCCTATACGGAATGACTGGGCTCGCTACTACGGCAGTATTCTGGAGTTTCGAACTCGGCTTCGACGCGTTTATTGGCGGCAAGACTGCCCGCTACATAGGTGCCGCCATCGGATTGTCCATCGGATATGGTGTAAAGTATCGCCTTGATAAGCGCTACGTGTTTTCACGCCAGGCCTGAGGCCTACAGGATAAGTTAGATGGAAGCCATGGGCTGGGGGCGTTACCCCAAAATTACAGCAGAGTTGATTCAGCCCGCAGATTCGCAGGCTGTGCAGAAATTTATCTCGGCGCAAAAGAAATCCGCTTCGTGCATTAGTCACGGCTCCGGTCGCAGCTACGGCGATAGCGCGCTCGCTGAACAGTTAGTCAGCAGCCGATTCTTAGATAACTTCCTCGAACTCGATGAACAGCAGAAAATTCTGCGCTGTGGAGCCGGCGTAATATTAGGCGACATACTCAAGGTCTGTATCCCACACGGCCTTTTTCTTCCCGTGCTGCCAGGCACAAAAGCCGTAAGCTTAGGGGGTGCCATCGCTGCCGATGTCCATGGCAAGAACCACCACCTCGACGGTAGCTTCTGCACACACGTTAAGAGCATCGACATGGTTCTGGCATCGGGTAAATTTCTGACTTGTAGTGAGCTGGAGAACGCTGAGCTATTTCGCGCAACTTGCGGAGGTATGGGTCTTACCGGGGTCATCGTTGAAGCAAGCCTATCTCTCGATTCAATATCTAGTAGCCGCATCGAGCAACGCAGCCTCGTTGCCAACAACCTGCGCGAATGCTTTGAGCACATAGAGGATAATGCAGCCAGCAAATACTCTGTTGCTTGGTTGGACTGCCTAGCCACTGCCAAGAATCTGGGCCGTTCCATTTTGTACTTGGGTGAACACGCGTCTTCGAAGAATAAGAAGGCTGAGTCACGGCATCGCGAGCGATCCAGCCTAGGCGTTCCGTTCTCTACTCCATCGTTTCTGCTCAATAAAACAACCATGTCTCTTTTTAATGCGGGCTACTTTGGCCTGCAGAAAAGAAAAAATAGCTCCACCACTTTAGACTACGACAATTATTTCTTCCCGCTCGACAGCATCTCGAATTGGAACCGCCTGTATGGATCGAATGGATTCCTACAGTATCAATTTGTTATTCCCAGCGATGGCGCACTTGAAGGTATAACATCTATTCTAGAGAAAGTTTCTGAGAAGGGAAAAGGTTCCTTTCTCACCGTATTGAAGAAATTTGGTGAGGCGAATGAGAACCTACTGTCATTTCCTAAATCTGGATATACGCTGACACTGGACTTCAAGAATGAGCCTACTCTGTTTCCATTATTAGAAGAATTGGACCGGATCGTATTAGCTCACGATGGTAGACTGTATCTCGCTAAAGATGCGCGCATGAGCGAAGACGTGTTTAAGGCTAGCTACCCGAACTGGGAAAAATTTATGGCCACCAAGATTAAATATGACCCGAGCAATCGTTTCGCGTCGCTACAATCAAACAGACTGGGATTGACGCAATGAAAGTTCTTATCATCGGTGCAACATCAGCAATCGCGAGAGTCACCGCGAGAATTTACGCACAGCAAGGTTGCTCGCTGCATTTAATTGCACGCAGGGAAGACCAGCTAGAGGCGATGACTAGCGACTTACTCGTGCGCGGGGCATCTTCTGTGAGTAGCAGCCTGCTTGATCTCAACAAATTTGCGCAACACGAGAAAATACTGACCGGCGCATTTAGTGAACTAGACGGCGTCGACATCGCACTTATCTGTCATGGCTCCTTACCCGATCAGGAGAAGCTTGAGAAGGACTTCAAGCAGGCGCAGAAAGAGATCAACACCAACGGCATCAGCGTCATATCCTTACTAACCGTACTCGCTCAGAAATTTATCGAGCAGCAACAAGGCACAATCGCTGTCATTACCTCCGTCGCTGGCGATAGAGGCCGGCAGCCAAATTTCGTCTACGGCGCCGCGAAGTCTCTTGTCTCAATTTACATACAAGGTCTGCGTGGCAAGCTGCTAGCACACAAAGTTCATATAGTAGACATAAAACCGGGGCTTGTGGATTCACCCATGACGGCACAGTTCCCGAAGGGACCACTATGGTCAAGCCCGGAGCGAGTCGCACAGAAAATCGTAAAAAGCATTCGTCGCGGCAGCCACACTGTATACGCACCTGGCTACTGGCGGCTTATCATGTTCATAGTCAGCATAATCCCAGAATTCATTTTTAAACGGCTAAAATTTTAACTAGAGAAGCTCTCCATACTCAAAGTGTCAAGCTCACTCAACCAGCCAACACTCTACGTGGACCTCGATGGCACCGTAATCAAAACGGATCTATTGTTTGAATCGATCCTGTTGCTACTCAAGAAGAATATTTTCCAAACCCTGTTGATTCCTGTTTGGCTACTTAAAGGAAAGGCGAACCTAAAGCATCAGTTATCCAAACGCGTGCACATCCCCGTAGAGTTATTGCCTCTAAATACTGAATTCCACGCCTACCCAAAAGAAGAGGTAGAGCGCGGACGCAACATCGTGCTGATCTCGGCATCCAGTCAGATACCGGTAAGACAGGTGAGCGATCACCTCGGCTTATTCATCGACGCCATGGGCAGCGACGAGGATCACAGCTTGAAGTCGAAAAACAAGGTAACTCGAATACTGCAGCTAGATCCGGAAGGCGGATTTACTTACGCGGGAAACTCAAAGGACGATATCGCCGTGTGGTCGGAAGCCAGCGAGGTCATTCTCGTCAACTGCAACAGATCTCTCGCGAAAAACCTGCAGCACAGCAGCGAGAACATACGGCAATTCGACGCACCGAAATCGACGTTGATGAAATTTTGGCAGGCCATCAGGCCGCATCAATGGCCGAAGAACGCGTTGATCTTTCTACCGCTGATTCTTTCTCATCAATTAAACCAAGCCAACCTACTGCTACAAGCATGTATTGCCTTTATGTGTTTTAGTTTCGTCGCGTCCAGCGTGTATCTGCTGAACGGTATGCTCGACCTGAATAGCGACCGACAACATCCCACGAAAAGGCGACGGCCCTTCGCGTCTGGCGACTTGTCTTTAGCCTACGGCTACATGGGGGCGCCTTTACTGCTGGTCCTCGGATTCCTAGTTTCCCTGTGGCTACCCACTGAGTTCATTTTCCTATTGCTAGGCTATTGGCTGATGACGACACTGTATAGTCTGCTGTTGAAGAGTCTGTTCTTGATCGACGTGCTGACCCTCGCTTCTCTCTATACCTGGAGAATCGTCGCAGGTTCAGCGGCAATTTCGGTGGTCACCACCTACTATCTGCTCGCCTTCTCGTTCTTCTTATTCCTGGGGCTCGCGATGGTGAAGCGCTACACGGAGTTTCTGAATCTGCAGAATGAGGGCAAATCGACTATCGAGGGGCGGGGCTACGCTGTGGAGAATCTGCAGACTCTTGCCACCATCGGCGGCGGCTCTAGCCTGATTGCGGTGGCCGTATTTGCGTTCTACATCAACGCACCCGCGACCACTGAGCTGTACAGCAATCCCTTGTTGCTGTGGAGCATCTGCCCTCTTCTTCTTTACTTACTCTGGCGCATCTGGACGCTCGCGCGGCGCGGCAAATTAGATGAAGACCCGGTGTTATTCGCGCTAACCGACCGGCGCAGCCAATTCACCGCTGCCGTGTGCGGCCTCATTATCTGGCTCGCTATCTAGGCCTACTGTTTTCTAAGACGCTGCTCTTAAAACCTTCTCGTGAAAACGCAGATGTTCTTCTATGAAGCTCGCGATGAAGAAATAGCTGTGGTCATAGCCCTCTCGCTCAACAAACTGTAAAGGATAGCCTGCTTTTTCGGCGGCCTTGAGCAGCAGCTCCGGCTTGAGTTGTTTCTCGAGAAATTCATCGTTAGTGCCTTGGTCTAGCAGCATCGGTAAATGTTTGATCGCCTTGGCGACTAAAGCGGCAGAATCATATTCTTGCCAAGTAGAAATGTCCTCGCCCAAATAATTCTTTAGCGCTTTTTGTCCCCAGGGACAATTAATAGGAGAAACTATCGGCGCGAAAGCGGATACAGATTTATATTTTTCTGGATTCTTTAGTGCAATGCTCAAGGCACCATGACCACCCATAGAATGGCCGAATATTGATTGCCGCAAAGGATCTACTGAAAAGTTGTCATTGATCAGTGCCGGCAACTCCTGAGTGACGTAGTCATACATTCTATAGTGTTTGCTCCACGGCGCTTCAGTAGCGTTGAGATAGAAGCCTGCGCCAAGGCCAAAGTCATAGGCCTGCTCCGGATCATCGGGAACGTCCTCGCCTCTTGGGCTGGTGTCCCCCATTACGATGGCAAGACCAAGCTCCGATGCGACGCGCTGTGCACCCGCCTTAAGCACGAAATTTTCATCAGTCCCCGTTAAGCCCGACAACCAATACAGCACAGGTACAGCTTCTTCGCTTGACTGCGGCGGCAAGTAGATCGAAAAGTTCATGTCGCAGGACAGCGTTTCCGATTTGTGTTTATAGCGGCGCTGCTCGCCACCGAACATTTTATTGCGTGCAATACTTTCCATAGGCTCAACTCCGACCCCATTAGCTATCCGTCAAATTCGCAATATTACCATCACTGAAGCAAGGTTAACCGAAGCTTCTCGAAACAAGCTCTGGACGCCATAAGTAGACTCATGCGTTCCTATTTCCCTCGGTTGATGGTAATTTCTTCTCCTACTCTTAGTTAATCTATTTGCTAGCACCAATCCTATAAAAATAAATATATGAAGAGGTAGCAATGAAACTCGACCACAAGACTTTTTCCAGATCTATAACAGCCTTCGTCTGCACACTCGCGGTAGTTTTTTCTGTAAGCGCAGTGGCACAGTCAGAAGCCTTTAGGGCTAGGCTATCACCAATGCCTACCACCCCACAGACGGTTACTACAATTACCGGCGAAGGTGAGGTGATTCTCACACTAGATGGCAATACGCTCTCGGTCAGCGGCAACTTCGCCGGCATGAACTCGGCTGCCACCATGGCGCATGTGCACAATGGCCCACCGGCGCAACCCGGCCCGGTTGTGCATCAGTTAGAGGTCAGCAAAAAGCCGGACGGCGAGATCAGCGCAATACTGCAGCTCACCGACGAACAGCTCACGGCTCTACATAGCAATGCTCTCTATATTCAAGTACACAGCGAAACAAACCCTGCCGGCGAACTTCGCGGTTGGATTTTTCCTAGAAATTAATCGAGGCCTAGCATGAAATCTATTAACAAGAACGCTACTCGCACAATTCTTGCGTCCGTCCTAGTATTGCTAGTCGCGGGCTGCGGCGGAGAGAATACTGCGCCCACAGCCTCAGTCGCCTCCGTAACGTTTGACACACAGGCGGAGGCCGGCGCTGACTCATTCGCCAGTAATTGCTCTGCCTGCCATGGCGCGAATCTCGAAGGCACGACTCTAGGCCCGATACTTTCTGGCAATGCCTTCCTACTGCGGTGGGGAACACAGACCCCAGCACTACTATTGAACAATATCCAGGCGAATATGCCTCCAGGGGGTAATGACGGTATAAGCGATGAAGACTACACCAATATCGTCGCACATATTTTGTCCTCCAACGGGGTAGACGCTGTTAGCGAAGCGCTTACTGCGAGCACAGACTTTGAAATTGCTGACAACATCTCTCAGGTGGTAGCGCAGCGTTCGCGCCCTGAGCCAGAGCCGCCACAAGGGGTTACTGTCGCTGGCACCATAGAAAATTTCACACCGATTACCGATGCCATGTTGGAAAACCCAGACCCAGCCGACTGGCCAATGCATCGCCGCAACTACTACGGCCACAGCTACAGCCCTTTGGATCAAATCAATACTGACAACGTCGGCGGCATGACCCTGGAATGGGTTTGGAATATGCATGAGGGCGACTCAGAGCCTGCCCCATTAATCTACGACGGCATCATGTATCTGATTAATCCGGGCAATGTTATTCAGGCACTGGATGCTGCAAGCGGCGAGTTAATCTGGGAGAACTGGGCAGGACCTGCTAACCGTCAAGACATGCGTAACATTGCCATCTATAACGACAAGATCATCCAGGCTACAACCGATGCAAGACTGGTAGCTCTCGATGCCCGCACTGGCGAGCAGGTCTGGGAGACAGAGGTTGCTGACGCTAGTAAGGGCTTCTCAAACTCCAGCGGGCCCATCGTCGCCGACGGCAAGGTCATTCTCGGCCTCGCCGGCTGTGCGCGTTACATACCCGAAGATTGCTATATAAGCGCCCACGACGCGAACACTGGCGAGCTGGAGTGGCGCTTCAACACTATCGCCAAGGCGAACGAAGCCGGTGGTGATACCTGGGGAGCACTAGCCGATATGTTTCGTGCGGGTGGCGAGACATGGATTACTGGAAGCTATGACCCTGATCTCAAGCTGACTTACTGGGGCACGGCACAGCAGAAGCCCTGGGTACCGGTTAGTCGTCACCTGACGATCGATGACGTGGGTCTGTTCACAAATTCGACTGTAGCGGTCAGCACCGATACGGGCGAGCTCGATTGGTTTTTCCAACACGTACCGGCCGAGGCGCTGGACTTGGATGAAGTATTCGAGCGCATCTTGGTGAATCGTGGCGACGAGAAATTAGTATTCTCGCTTGGCAAGTACGGCATTCTCTGGAAGAACGACCGGGTCTCTGGCGAATTCAAAGCATACAAGGAAACCGTATTTCAGAATGCCTTTACCGACATCGACGATGAAACGGGCCTGGTTACCTATCGCGAAGACATTCAGAATGCGAAGCTAAACGAGTGGACATCAGCCTGTCCAAGTAGCGCCGGCGGTAAGGACTGGCACTCGATGACTTACCATCCGCCTACGGGCACCATGATCGCCCCACTTAGCCAGACCTGCCTGGAGAATGCGGCGCGAGAAGTAGCACTGGTGCAAGGTGGTGGCGGACTCGCTGCCAGCCGTAAATTCTTTGAGATGCCGGGAACGGATGGCAACCTAGGCAAGATCGGGGCCTATAACGTAGATACTATGGAAGAAGTGTGGAGCCATGAACAACGAGCATCCTTTCATACTGGCACGATGTCTACTGGCGGCAATCTGGTATTCGTTGGCGATCTAGACCGACGCTTCAAAGCCTTCGATGTAACTACCGGCGAGATCGTTTGGGAAACCAGACTGGGCACGTCTGTTCAGGGACACCCCGTTTCCTTTGCTGTAGATGGCAAGCAATACATCGCCGTAACGACAGCGCTAGGCGGAACTAGTCCGCGTGTAGTGCCAAGTGTAATTCTTACAGAGATAAAATATCCGAGCTCGGGAAATGCAGTCTATGTATTCAGTCTCCCTGAGCAATAAATGAGGTTAATTAATGATTGATGAAACGGAAAACACAGCAGAAGAGCACCAAGCCGTTATCGAGGAGAAACCATCCAACATAGGCAAGATCGAGTGGATGGACCTTACTGTTCCCGATGCAGGGCGTCTACAAAAATTTTATACCTCGGTAGTGGGTTGGTCCAGCAGTGAAGTGGATATGGGCTCCTACAGCGACTTCAATCTTAACTTACCAGGGACTCAAAATACGCTCGCTGGTGTGTGTCATCCTCGTAACAGCAATGCCAATATTCCCAGCCAGTGGCTAATCTATGTCCGAGTGGAAAGTGTTGCTAACAGCGCAGAGCAATGCAAGAAAATGGGCGGCGAAGTATTGGACGGGCCGAGAAGAATGGGCGGCAGCAATTTCTGCGTGATCAAAGATCCAGCTGGCGCAGTTATGGCTCTACTCTCGGACTAGTCGAATTAATGGGGTCGGAGGGATTAAATTAGTATGAGCGCAACCGTAGAGAATATTTTTATATCAAAGACTCGCCGCGGACAGCCGCAGGAAACAACGGGCGCGGAACTCATAGCGGGACAGGGCATCAAGGGTGATCGCTATCACCAACGCGCTCTAAAATTGTTAGCGGCGGGAGAGCAAGTGCAATCCAACCACATAAGCCTGATCTCCAAGGAGGAGCTCGATGGCTTTCTGGAGCGGAACAACGCCGAGATCAACTATGCGGACTTTCGGCGCAATGTCCTCACTAGCGGCATCGACCTCTATGCATTGATTGGGAAAAAATTCAGACTCGGCAGCGCATTGTGTCAGGGCGTCGAAGATTGCGCACCCTGCGCCTTCCTCGCCGCCACCGTCCACCGTGCGGTTCTGCCGGATCTGCAGAAGAAGGCGGGCCTGCGAGCGATCATCCTAGAAGACGGCGATTTAAAAGTCGGTGACACAATCACAGCCACTGGTGATTGAATATGCAGTTCTTAAATTCCTTGCAAGCCAATCTAAAAATCCGTCCTCACTGGATGAATGCACTGATGCTGTTCTGTGCATATATGACATTCATCTATTTGCCCTGGGATATTTTCTTAAAGCCCCTAGCTGAAGATCAGGAGGTGTGGTTCGGGCTGCTCTTCACAGGCTGGGCTGCGAAGGCTGGGGGCATACTTCACTGGTACGTATACGGTGCGGGCTTCTGGGGGCTCTGGAAGATGCGAACGTGGATGTTCCCTTGGGCCGCTCTGTACACCGCGCAGATTGCTGTAGGCATGTTCGTTTGGAGTTATCTCGATGATCGAGGCAGCGGAGTGACTACTGGCCTGATGATGGCCATCCCCTTTCTTGCGTTAGCGGTTGCACTGTGGAGAACGAGTTATTTGAGGACAGCAGAAGAACCTGCTGACAGCCTCGAGCCTGAATGAATCCTATAGTCAGAATTTCCGCTGTCTTCTTCTGACAAGTTTTCAACAAACTTATCATCGTACTGCGTTAGTACTTCAGCTGTTGCGCAATTTCTCCAACTCTTCCCAGCGCTCGTAGGACGTTTCAAGCTGACTCTGCACATCCGCCACCTGCTTCAGTGTTTCCTCGACAGATTTTCCACCATCGTTCTGATTGTCGTAGAACTCAGGTTTTGACATATGCTGTTCTAACTCAGCCTGACTTAGCTCAAGCGTTTCTATTTTTGCAGGCAATGACTCAAGTTCGCGCTGATCCTTATAAGAGAGTTTCTTACTTAGAGTTTTCCCCGGTTCGGGCTTTTCCTCTACCTGCTTAGTAGATGAAGCTGCACTGGATTGTTCACTGTCTTCGAAACTGAACAACTTGCCGCCCCTTCGCGCCCAATCGCTATAGCCACCGACATATTCATTAATCTGCCCGTCGCCCTCGAACACCATGAGGCTTGTAACCACATTGTCCATGAACTGCCGGTCGTGACTAACCAGCAATACCGTTCCATCGAATTTCAATAGTATGTCTTCGAGCAGTTCTAGGGTCTCGATGTCAAGATCGTTGGTTGGTTCATCCAATACTAAAATATTCGCTGGCCTGCTAAACACCTTCGCAAGTATCGCCCGATTCTGTTCACCACCGGAGAGCGCCTTGGCTGGCGTCCGAATTCTATCGGGCGCAAAGAGAAAGTCGCCGAGATAGCTGATCACATGCTTATTCTGCCCATTGATCTCGATATAGTCCGAACCGCCGCTCACGTTATCGATCAGGTTCTTTTCCATATCGAGGTGTTCGCGCAACTGATCGAAGTAGGCAACCTCCAATTTTGATCCGAGTTTTACAGTGCCTTCCTGTGCAGTCAGTTTACCCAGCAATATCTTCAGCAGCGTCGACTTGCCAGCTCCGTTGGCACCAACAATACCGATACGGTCGCCGCGCATGACTGTGGTAGAAAACCCTTTGATTACAGGCCTATCACCAAAGCTATGACTGATGTCTTCCAACTCCGCCACGATCTTTCCTGAACTCTCAGTATTGTTCAGCTTAAACTTCGCGCTTCCCTGAAGCTCTCTGCGGTCGCCTCTCTCTCGGCGCAAAGCTTCTAATGCACGGACCCTGCCTTCGTTGCGCGTGCGTCGCGCCTTGATGCCCTGACGAATCCAGACTTCTTCTTCCGCTAATTTCTTATCGAATAACTTGTTCGCTTTCTCTTCGCTGGCAAGTTGTTGCTCACGAAACTCTAAGAACTTTTGGAATGTTCCTTCGAATTCGTACAGGTGACCTCTGTCGATCTCTACAATTTTATTTACTACATTCTGCAGAAAGGTTCTATCGTGAGTAACTAGCAAGACGGCTCCGTTGTAATCTTGCAGCTGCTTCTCAAGCCACTCTATCGCCGGCACGTCGAGGTGATTAGTCGGTTCATCGAGAAGAAGAAATTCTGGCTCTCTGACAAGAGCGCGCGCCAGGGCTACGCGCTTGCGCCAACCGCCGGATAGCTCAGACATAAGTTTGTCCGCCGGCAATTGAAGCTGTGTGATTATCGTGTCTACCTTCTGCCCTAGACTCCAACCCTGCTTCGCCTCCAACTGGCCTTGCACACGCTCGAGTTGCGCCATGTCAGCATTCTCGTAGTCGGCAATCAGGTGGTGATATTGTTTTAGGAGCTCGCCTACTTCCGCGAGACCGCCCGCAACCATGTCATAAACGGATTGCTCGTCGGCCTCGGGTAGCGACTGCTCTAGCCAAGCGATCTCAACTCCAGGTCTAAGCCAGCGTTCGCCGCCATCGGGTTGCATCGAACCTGCGATGACTTTCATGAAGGTAGTCTTGCCGGCACCATTACGACCTAACAAGCCAATCTTGCTGCCCTTTTTCAGCGTGAAGTCGACTTCATCGAGAAGAATATGAGTACCAAAGTTGAGAGCAACTTTATCGAGGCGAACTAGAGGCATGGAATAATTACTTAGGCAAAACGCTGCTGACTGCTGGGCCACCATTCTACCCTAACGGCCGCCGAAGAAGTGAGCAATTACACGCAGGACTCCGACATCTAGAGGAACTCGAAATAACACAACTAATTAGCCAATTTCACCATTTGGAAATTGAGCACCCACGCAGAAAGAATTATTTACTTATAGTTTTCAATAGCTTAGCTGTTTGGTACGGATGCTGCATTGAATACAGAGCCATTGATAAACAGTGATGAAATAAGTCAGCACACAGAGGATGGAGACTATGAGCGAGAAGAATTCAGAAAACGGTTTGATGTCAATGTTGTTCAAGGGAGTTTGCTTGGTCCTGGTTGGCCTGCTTACTCTAGTCGGACTCGCTGGCTTGATTCTGCCCATTATCCCAGGAATTTTATTTCTATTTCTCGCGGCGCTGCTACTGGCAAAAGTCTCTAGCCGCTTCGACGCGCTACTGCATAAAAACGAGCATATGAGAAACTGGCTCCGTCGCTGGAACACTAGCAACTCCTTGCCTCTTTTCCAGCGCATGAAATTATCCTTCTTGTTAGTAGCAAAGGCGGTAGTGAACGGCGTGGAAACAGCCGTCAATTCCCTAAATAAATCTAGAGTAGATAACTAGCCCCTCGACTACCTCTACTTCCGAGAAGCGACGTCGATCTGAAAAAAAGAATTATCAGGGCGGCGGATTGAGCGAACGAGTTCGATAAACTGCTGAGTAGAAAAATTGCGTTTAAACGCCGCAATTTTCGGCCGAACCGCGCGCGTAAACTCGATTTGGTGGTACTCTTAGCTCCGCTTTAGAAACAGCTAAACTCACTTTCAAGAATCGCCCCGACGAGCTTTCTCCTGAGTGCTAATTTTAGCTTTTTGTTTCTCCTCGACTACTGCTCCGCGGATCATGCACTATGAAAGACCTCACCACCGGCTCCACAAGCAAAGCAATTCTAGCGATGGCTATTCCGGTAGCTGCAGGGATGATCTTTCAGACACTGTATTTACTCGTAGACCTCTACTTCGTTGCAGCAATAGGAGATGACGCGATAGCCGGCGTTGGCACAGCCGGTACATTACTGTTCATGATCATGGCATTGACGCAGGTATTGGGTGTCAGCGCTGTCGCACTAATTTCTCAGGCGGTAGGTCGCAAAGATCAAGAACACGCGAATTTAATTTTTAATCAATCCCTAGCGTTATCTGGCCTCTGTGCTGTGATCACTCTCTTAGGCGGTTATCTCTTTGCCGAGGTATATATAGCTAGCATTACCGCAGACGATGCAGCACTCAAAGAAGGCCTGACATTCCTATACTGGTTCCTACCCGGCATGGCATTGCAGTTCGCGATGATGGCGATGGCCTCCTGCTTGCGAGCAACCGGCATCGTTAAGCCGGCTATGATCGTGCAGGCTTTAACTGTGGCACTGAATACGATTCTCGCTCCGATACTAATTGCCGGCTGGGGTCCTGGTCCAGCACTCGGTGTGCTGGGTGCGGGCCTCGCGAGCAGCATTTCTGTAACAGTCGGCGTGGGCCTGCTTACATTGTATTTCTTTAAGCTAGAGAAGTACGTGTCATTCAAACCAGCACTCTGGAAGCCCCATTTTGACATCTGGAAAAAGATGCTGGACATAGGCCTGCCAGCCGGCGGTGAGATGCTTTTGCTATTCGTCTATTTCTCCGCTGTCTATTGGCTGATTCAAGACTTCGGCGCAGCGGCACAGGCCGGATTTAGTATTGGCGGGCGCATCATGCAATCCATCTTCATGCCGACTATGGCTATCGCATTCGCAGTGGGGCCAATCATCGGCCAAAATTTCGGTGCCGGAAAAAACGACAGAGTGAGGGAAACGTTTAGGAGCGCGATCATCCTTAGCAGCATAGTCATGTTCATCACGACGGTGATCATGCAGTGGCAACCGGAAGTCTTAGTAATGTTTTTCACCGACGAGGCTGAGGTGATTGAAGTGGGCGCTGTATTCCTGCAGCTGATCTCCCTCAACTTCGTCGCACAGGGCATTGTCTTTACCTGCTCTGGCGTCTTCCAAGGCTTAGCCAATACAAGACCCGCACTGCTCAGCTCCGGCGTGCGCATACTTATCTTCGTACCAATCGCGGCTTATCTCCGCTATCAGCCAGACTTCAGCATCAATATGGTCTGGTATATTTCCATACTATCTGTCACGGCACAGGCTATTGTGAGCTATCTCTTGGTGCGCAGAGAGTTCATGCGAAAGCTGGACAACAGTGATGACAGCCTTTAGCCGTCCTACGGAGCAACAATACTCGCAACCCTGCTGAATTATAAGCTAGAATCACTAGTAATTCGGTCAGTTCAAGCAGACCACCGAGCAGGGACTGCTGATTGATTCTCTGGATCCTAATCCAATTTTCTAACTAATTTCAGGAAATACTATGAACATGATCAAGCCTAGTCTAATCGTAGCGGCGCTATCGCTACTTTCACCAGTGCTCGTTAGCGCACAGAGCCTGACTCCCTTACAACAGAAAGTACAGAATGTTATGGGGATGGATCACCGCAGCGATGCGGAGCTGGGAAGAGATGCTGACCGCGATCCAATCGCCGCCTTAGACTTCATCGGCCTCGAAGACGACATGACGGTTGTTGAATTCTTGCCCGCTAGCCAAGCCTATTACACGAAAATTTTAGGCCCAGTACTTCGTGACAACGGTCATCTCATGGTTGTCGACAACGCGGGCACCTTTGCCAACTGGGGCGATTGGACCGAGATGGACAAATTTGCAATGACTCATCAGGTAGTTATCGAGAATAACTACAACCGCGCAGAAGGCCGCTACCAGCCGGGTGAAATTGATTTTGGTGTGAGCAACGCAGACCTGTTTCTGAATTTCCGCGAATACCACAACTTCAACGAAGCAGACAATAACCGTATCAATGCCAAAGTTTTCGACACTTTAAAATCTGGCGGCAGCTATGTTGTTGTGGACCACACTAGACGCCATATGCAAGAAGAAACTACCGCACTACGCCGCCGCGAAGATCCAATTAATGTAATTTTTCAGGTTCAGAAAGCCGGCTTCGTACTGGACAGAGCGTCTGATATGTTCTTCCAAGAGAGCGACGATTTGACTCAAGAAGTTGGGCAGATCCCAAACATGACTGACCGCTTCTTTTTGGTATTTAAGAAACCTTAAGCTCTATACGGGACGCAGTAACAAAGCCTTCGATGACCGGGTTCCAACGCCCAGTCTCGGAGGCTTTTTTCTGCCTACGATTTGCTGCCTTGCTTGCCTATTTTTCTGACTTTCTCTATTCAGCTTGTATTCATTCTCAAAGAGTATGCTCAACATAGAGATTGTATCTCTGCTCGTTCGAAGCTCATTCTAAGAAGCAGGTAAATATTATGATTTTGAAAAGAGTGTTACTAAGCCTTTCAATTATTGGCGCCCTAGTAGTCAGTCAAATTGCATCAGCAGATAACCGCAATCATCGCCGCAGCTACGGTGATCATGGCTATGGCCAGCACAACTACGGCAGCAACTACCGTGGTCATCGGCGCGCGAATGCCTATCACTACGGCTCACATAAGCGAAACTACAGAAATTACAATAGGCACTATAATAGGCACTACGGCAGCGGCTTTAATTTCTCCTACGGAAATTATTATTCGCGCCATAGGGGCTATGACTCAGGTAGTTTTGTGGGCGGGCTAGTCTTAGGCTCCCTGTTTAATTATCCGAGATACTCCTCTCGAAACGTAGAGACGATTGTGTACAGAGATGCGCCAGCAACTCGTGTCCGCGAGATAGTCTATGCCGACCAAGCGCAGACTCGTGGCACTGCCACGCCTGTTGCTAGTGGTCGCCGCCTGTTGCGTGACCTTGAGGGCAATTGCTTCGAGCGTATCGTGGATGAACAGGGTGACGAGATTCGTGTTCAACTAGAAGCGCAGGAATGCAATTTTTAGTTAGCTCGACCTATGTCTGCGCTATACTTCTCATACAGGCAATTGGCCCTGCATCCTTTTTTAGCCCGGATGTCCATTTGTGCTCGGATGAGAGTTATTGATTAGTCATGAGAAAACTTAGCGCAGTCATTACACTCCTTTTATTGCTCGCTGCTTGTACGAGCTCCCCCTTAAACAGACGTCAGGTCGTACTCTACTCCGATGCTGACATGGCAGAGCAAGGCATTCGCAGCTACCGTGAGATGCAGGCAGAGATTCCTGCAACAAGCAATCCCAGAGAACTTCAATATGTACAATGCGTCGCCAACTATGTCGTAGCTGCACTAAATAGCGAAGACCAAGCGCGCTTCGATTGGGAAGTCACGGTATTCGATAACGAACAGGCTAACGCCTTCGCCCTGCCAGGCGGCAAGATCGGTGTTTACAACGGCCTTTTCACAGTGGCGGTCAACCAACATCAATTGGCTGCTGTGATGGCGCACGAAGTCGGACACGTATTAGCCAACCACAGTAATGAGCGCGCTAGCCAATCAACATTGCGCAAAATGGGTTCAACGGCAGCACAGATTCTCGGCGCCTCCAATGCCACTCTACAGGTTCTAGACATAGGCTCACGTTATGGCGTCTTCCTCCCGTTTAACAGAACGCAGGAAAGTGAGGCCGACGCCATCGGCGTAATCCTCATGGCCGAGGCTGGATTTAATCCCGAGGAGAGCATCAATCTCTGGGTTAATATGAGTGCTGACGGCGGCCCCAGGCCTCCTGAGCTGTTATCCACTCACCCTTCACCTTCGTCACGCATGGCAGAGCTTCAACGCCTCATGCCGCCTGCGAATGCCTTACGTGATTCTGCTAATAGCCGGGGCCTGAACCCAGATTGCTTCTTAGACTAGCCCTTCACGCATTCCTTAGTAAGCCTAAGCCATATAGTAAAGTTATTGCTTTACTATATGGCTTAGACTTCATTCGAAAGAGTCGCCACACCTCACTTTGTGCCGAGGTGCTCCTTGAGAATTCCCGCCTCCAGATCCACTAGATCTGCGGGTCAGGGATGTTTTAAGAGCCACCCCTGCTGGAATATTTAACGACCACCTCGCCGCTTAAGACTCCTTGCTTACGTGCACATCCATCTGCGGAAATGGGAACGATAAGCCGGCATCGCCAAAAGTCTTGTACACATCTTCGTTCATCTTGAAAAACACGCCCCAGTAATCGGGAGATTTAACCCAGGCCCTAACCACGATATTGATTGAGCTATCGGCGAGAGTCTTTAATGCCATGAAAGGCTCTGGATCTTTCATGATGCGGTCATCGGCTGCGATCAATTTATTCAGGACTTCATAGGCTTTATCAACATCATCGCCGTATGAGATTCCGAATTCCCAATCGACGCGACGTGTTGCCTGGGTGGAATAGTTGATCATCGAGCTCGTGGCGAGCGGACCATTTGGAATCAACACAGTCTTGTTATCAGGTGTAGTCAATATCGTTACGAAAATCTGAATCTCCTTTACCGAACCGGTGTAGCCCTGCGCCTCGATAACATCGCCTACTTTATAAGGCTTGAAAAACAGAATCATCACGCCACCGGCGAAGTTCTGCAAGGCACCAGACAGGGCTAGACCAACGGCCAGACCGGCGGCACCGAGAATGGCAACAAAAGAAGTCATCTCTACGCCGAGTACGCTAAGGGCGGTGATATACACCATCACCTTTAACAGGATCGCGACCATGCTTCCTAGAAAGCTAGTTAGCGATGGATCAACTTCGCTCTTGGTCAGCAATTTTTTGGTGAGCGATACGAGCATGTTAGCGATCATCAATCCCACAACGAGCGTGACAACGGCAGAGACAAGCTTTATGCCATAGGGGATCGCCATAGCGGTCAATTCAGCAGCATTCAATTCCATAGTGCTACCTTTACATTTTTTCTAGAAAAAGAAACGGGGAAGATCTTGTGATCTTCCCCGATAGTTTATGCAAATACTAGTCTAAATCTCGCAGACTACGCATCTCGAATAGTTAAGCTAGGTCTATAGCGACTTAAGAAAAGCTAACAGCTGTTGTTGCTCGTTCGCACTAAGGCTCGCGAAGGTATCCGGCATAAGAGACTCATCTAAATCCCGAACCGCCGTTACTCGCTCCTTAAAATAAGTTAACCAACGTCGTCCATCTTTACTCTGAATTTGCACAGCCAACTCCGAATCATTCCGATAACGCCCGCGAACTATAGTGCCATCCCCCTGCTCTATTTCTTTCACACCATAGCCACTAACGATAGAAGCCGATGGATTCATTAGCGCCTCTAGCAATGCAGCGTCATCTAATCGAGCGGTGAGACCATCCAGTGCCGGTCCGATATTACCACTCTTATCTCCATAAGAGTGACAAGTGGCACAGTCGGCCGAGCCATTGAACAGCGCCTCACCGGCAATAACATTGGGATTGTCACTTGAAGCAGAGCCCTGATCGTCTAGTCTCAACGGTGGCTTGCCTTGAAAGCTACGGATATAGCTAGCGATGTCGAATATCTCGACTTCGCTTAATGAATCCCCCCAAGCGGGCATGCCAGTGCCCGCACGACCATCTACGATGACGTCGATGAGCTGCTGATCCATTAGCCGCTTAGCCGGGACATCGGTCAAAGGCTTGCCCATGGTTTGGCCTTCGCCGAATGCGCCATGGCAGATCTGACAATAAGCCTTATAGAGATCTCGTCCCTCACCTACGCCAGCCAGCGATACCGTCGATGATAGTCCGCCAAGAACCAAAACAAGCACCAATTGTTTAATACACAAGTTACGCATTACTATAAGGAGTGGTTTCATTTGTTACCTGTTGTTACCTATCGGTTTAATCAGAGAAGTCACTATTTGTATCCGCAATCTTTGCCCCGGCCTCGCTTACAGGCTGAACAAAATATAGTTACCGGTTGAAATACCGGTACCAACACCTGCTCGCGTTACAGGGTACCGTGTGCCCGAAGCAATGCCGATGTATTGCTTGCCGTCGATAGTGAAGCTTGTAGGCGGCGCATAGACTCCACTACCCGTCTGGAATTTCCAGAGCACTTCGCCCGTTTCATCGTTCATAGCATAGATGTAGCCATCTGGCGCTCCAGAGAAAACCAAGCCACCTCCCGTTGCTAGTGTGCCGGCCCAGTTATGGTTACCCGGCATCTCTTTCTGCCAGGCGATCTCGCCGCTGCGCATATCAAAAGCGACAACCCAGCCCGTTCCGGCGGCAGCAAACTGCGCCATACCACCTAAGTCCATAGTGCCTACACGCATTTCACCTTCACGTCGGATGAAGCGCGTGCCCCATTCAGTAGTTGGGATATAGAGCATATGCGTATCAGGGCTATAAGAGGCAGGAGGCCAATTCTTGCCGCCGTAGAGGCCTGGAAACACCACAGTGTCTGCAGGCTCATACAAGGATTCCTTCAGTACGGGCTTGCCGCGCTCGTCTCGATCCGCCCAATTCACTCGTGTGTATTCGCTGGCGTAGAGAAAATCGCCGCTCATGCGATCGAGTGCATAGACGTGTCCGTTGCGAGATACCTGCACAATCATCTTGCGCATTTCGCCTTCGAACATCTCTTCGATGATCATCGGCTCGGAGGTGGAGTCATGATCGAATTCGTCTCTAGGAGAGGTCTGGAAGTACCAGCGTAGATCGCCGCTATCGGCATCCAGCGCGACTACGGAGTTGGAATACAGGTTATCGCCTGTGCGCACCACATTATTGAGGTCTGGCCAAGGGTTACCCGTGCCCCAGAACACTAGGTCGGTCTCAGGGTCGTAGGTGCCCGTCACCCAAGTAGGGGCACCACCAGTCTTCCAGGAGTCGCCTAGCCAAGTCTCATTGCCAGGCTCGCCTTCGGCGGGCGTGGTGTAGAAGCGCCAGCGACGCTCACCTGTGTTGACGTCATAGGCATCAATGTAGCCACGAATACCATATTCACCGCCGCCTACGCCGATCAAGACCATGTCTTTGACGACTAAGGGTGCGCCGGTTACAGAGAATGACTCGCGCTGATCGCCTACTTCGGTATCCCACAGTTGGATCCCTGTGGCGGCGTCAAAGGCCAGCAGATGGGCATCCAGTGTCCCGTAGAAGACCTTGTCTTCATGCAAACCAACACCCCGGTTATGTGGCCCACAGCAAAGATCTACTTTTTCGAAGTCATGGTCGTAGCGCCACAGCTCATCACCCGTTAAGGGGTCGACTACGATCAGGTGGCTATTCGCAGTAGTAAGATACATACGGCCATCATTGACTAGGGCAGTAAGCTCATAGGCACCCCCTGTCACACCATTCTGTTTGATCCACACAGGGCGAAGATTGGCAACTGACTCGCGGTTAATCTGGGCATCTGGCATATAGCGCCATGCGCCATAGTTCTTGCCGTAGGTAATCCAGCGATCGGAATAGTCCTGGGCATTCTCCAGAATGTCGGAGTTCACGTTCTGCGCAGCAGTATTTGATGCGAGCAGCATGATCCCAAGTAACAGCGACAATGACTTTGAAAATTCACTCATTTGCATAACCTTTTTAAACAATAAATAACTGAATCATAGTGAAGGGCGGCATCTCATTGCCACTCAGGATGTGGAGAATTATTAAGCCCTAAGCCCCCAAAGTCGTCAAGTAAGATGCCCTGAAATAAGGCCTATTTCGGCACAAATGGACCCCAAATACAGCCAGATCAAACAAATTGCACTAAAACCAGCTGCGTCATATCATTCAGCTCCTATGCTGCGCTTCTTTGACGCGCTTCTATGACGCGCTTCCCCTCAACATGATCAATAAAAATAACAACAAGGATAGAGAATGATTGTCTACGGAGTAGCTCTTCTTTCCGCCTGCCTGATACTAGGAATGCTCATTGGAGAGATGCTGGGAATCGCTCTCGGTGTTGAGGCCAACGTGGGTGGCGTGGGTATAGCCATGCTTTTTCTAGTACTCGCCAGCAATTCTGACAAGTTTAAGACCTTAGTAGAGGGAGCATCAGGAGCGGGCATCCAGTTCTGGTCTGCCATGTACATCCCAATAGTCGTCGCTATGGCGGCGCGGCAGAATGTCGTTGCCGCTTTCGAAGGCGGCATGCTAGCCGTTGTAGCCGGGGTGGCTGCGGTGGCCATCAGCTTTGCACTGGTTCCCGTTATCAGCAAGATTGGCAACTCCAAGACGTCTAACGAGGAGAGCCCATAATGGAAATCTTCGAGACCGTCTTTGTACGAAACTCACTGGTAGTTGCCTTCGCAGTGGTGGGCGTAACTATCTGGATATCCTATTTCCTCGCGCAGAAATTGACCAAGGGTCGAATTCACGGCTCGGCTATCGCTATTGCGCTTGGATTGATCGCTGCCTATTTCGGTGGCAAGGCAACAGGAGGCAGCACCGGTGTTGCCGACATCACCTTGCTAGGCGGCATTGGCCTGATGGGCGGTGGCATGATGCGTGACTTCGCCATCGTTGCAACGGCCTTCGGCGTCAAAGTCGGTGAATTAAAGAAAGCCGGGCTGGCCGGGATTGTCTCTATCTTCGCCGGTGTCATCGTTTCATTTATTGTCGGCGCCGTCGTCGCGATTCTCTATGGCTACACCGATCCTATTGCGGTCACCACCATCGGTGCCGGCGCGGTAACTTATATCGTTGGCCCCGTTACTGGCTCAGCCTTAGGAGCTGACTCAGATATTATCGCGCTGAGCGTCGCAGCGGGACTGATCAAGTCGATCTTAGTAATGATCGGCACTCCGATGATCGCGAAAACAATTGGATTGAATAATCCCCAGTCCGCAATGGTATTCGGCGGACTCATGGGCACAACATCAGGCGTAGCGGCAGGCCTTGCCGCGACAGACCCAAAACTTGTACCGTATGGCGCCATGACCGCAACGTTCTATACAGGCGTAGGATGCCTGTTAGGTCCATCAGTTTTATTTTTTATCACCAGCGCACTCTTATAGTTTTATTTGAAGGATAGATACGCAAATGTCTGAACAGAATTTTCCACACTTAAATAATTCCAACAATAATATCGCCCTAACCGAGGGAGATAAGTCCTATAGTTTTGCAGATGTGAATCAAGCCATAGATAAGTTTGCAACGGGACTCCTAAATGGCAGCGACGACCTGAACGAAGAACGCATCGCTTTCTTTATTCCTGCTAGCGTCGACTATGTTACAACCATGCATGGAATTTGGCGTGCTGGCGGCATAGCCATTCCACTAAATGTCGCATCGGCCGTCGCCGAACTAGAGCACTACCTGAGCTGCGCTAGCGTCACCCGCATGATCGCAAACGGTAAATACCAAGAGTCTCTTCGCGAACTCTGCGCTGAGATGAACATCGAACTACTCTCCGTTGCCGATGTTATGGCAGAAGAAGCGGGATCGTTACCAGTGATTCTCGATGAGCGTCGAGCAATGATGTTGTTCACAAGTGGTACGACGAATAAACCCAAGGGTGTTGTCAGCACACACAAAACGATTCGCGCGCAAATAACCACACTAATCAAGGCCTGGAGCTGGACCGACCAAGACTCCATTCCTCTATTTCTGCCAGTGCATCATATACACGGCATCATTAATATTCTGAGTTGCGGCCTATGGGCTGGCGCGACGGTGCATCTGTTTTCCAAATTTGATATTCCGAAAATTACAGCGGAAATCGTTGCAGGCACTTACAACGTCTTCATGGCGGTCCCCACTATCTATGTAAAACTCATTCAGTATTTCGATACTATCGACGAGAGCGAAGTTAAGAATATCTGCAATGGCTTCAGGGCAATGCGACTGAATATTTCGGGCTCCGCCGCGTGTCCGGTTAAGCTATTCAATCAATGGAAAGAACTGACTGGACAAGTCTTGCTAGAACGCTACGGCATGACTGAGATCGGCATGGGCATATCCAACCCTTATGACGGCGAGCGCCGAGCAGGCCATGTCGGCCAAGCTCTTCCCAACGTACAGGCGCGGCTTTTCGATGAAGACAATAATCCTGTTACTGAGGAGAACACGCCAGGTGAGATTCGCATCAAGGGCGACAACGTCTTCCTCGAGTATTGGGCGAATGAGAAAGCCACTAAGGAAAGCTTCCACGATGGCTGGTTCTGTACCGGCGACGTGGCTGTGCTCGACGATGGCTACTATCGCATTATGGGTCGCTCTTCTATCGATATCATCAAGTCCGGCGGCTACAAGTTATCGGCGCTGGAGATTGAAGGCACGCTACTCACCCATGATGACGTAGCCGAGTGTGCCGTCATCGGCGTTGAAGATGAAACCTGGGGGGAATCAGTTATGGCCTTTATAGGCCTTAAGGCTGGCGCATCAATGGAATACGAAGACTTAAAGGCTTGGTGCAATGGCAAGATGTCGTCCTACAAGATTCCAAAGTCCATAAAGATAATCGATGCCCTACCTCGAAACGCAATGGGAAAAGTAACCAAGCCTGACTTGAAGAAATTGCTATAGCAAGTTGACTCAACGAGGGGCTGTAAATATCTCGGTTTCGGGATGAAAGGTGTACCAGGCAAACCAAAAGCCCGTAATCGCTGGTAACAATTTGCCAGTCTCATCGCGAATACTACTGCTCTGAGCCTCCTCATCCCATTCGATCAAAAATGTACTTCCAGCAATCTGATCGGTGAATTCTGCCTTGCCTTGCTTGGAAAGTTCCTTAAAAGGATAGGCTTTGAATACGCCGTCAACTTCAATCCCGATTACCCGTTTCTTAGGATGATAAGTATTGGGCGCTGAATGGGAAACTTTAAAGCGTAAGCGCCGTGAATTCTCATAACCATCATATGGTCCTTGTAGATAGTCACGTGGTCCGCCTCGGGAGTAGCGATCAAGACCCGTCTCTCTGCTCAACACTTTGGTTTCGGGATGCTTCTTTGCCCATTTTCCCCAAGTAGTGTGCGTGACCGCTAGCCCTGATAGAACCTTACCCTTCAAGGGGCCGCTTACTGCCTTGCCGAGAATCTGCGACCAAAGTGATTCACTATAGCTGTCATATAGCAGTACATCGCTGTTGTATAGCAAGCCAGAAACACCGAACAACAACGCGCCTTCACCAGCATTGGTAGCAAACACCATGCCGGTCCCACAAAGTGGGCAGTAAGTGACGGCAAAATATTGATCGCCAATCTTGTCATTAACAATCTCATGCCAATCGAGAATACGAATAGGGTAAGCGCGCGCTTCACCGTTTATTTCAACTGCAAGCACTCGATCCCGATCGCGAAGCCATTTCGCCTCTTCGATCGATTCGAACGCAGGTTGGTAAATGGCAGGAATACCATCTTTCTGTGGTCCTCCAAAGAGGATCTCTTCCTCCGGAATCAAGGCATCAGAGACATCAAAACCGTTCTTCGTGGCGCTTAGCACGATTCCGGGGATTACTATGCAGACTAAAAGAAGTAGAGCTTTTATTTTCATACTTGGTATGACCCGCCAGCCAGACAATATATTCCCATTCAAAGCTATTGAGTCGGCTTTTTCGCACCAATTTTAAGAAGCTATTTAGCACTCCATGCAGGCTTTATTAATAGTTCCGGGTCTGCATCCGCTTTTGGCACAAGTTTCTGAGTACGGCCATATTGGTTGTCGCCACCGTACAAATTGCCAGCAGGATCTACACTGAAAGAATGCACTTCCAAGAAACCATCTGGCAATTCACGCGGTACTAACCAGGTGTATTTTAACTTGCCTTCGAAATCAAAATTTACAAAGCGAAGTGGACCTAAATCTGTAATCCAGAAATCATCTTCGTTCACGATAATGTCCAGAGGCAAAGTCAGCTGACCAATCGATCGTATAAATTCAAACTCTACCGGGTCATCCGTAGCCTGCCATAAATTGACTCGGTTACCGGAACGATCCAGAACAAAAACACGCCCCTCGGGTCCAACTGCTACCGAGTGGATCGTCTTGGTCTGACCCGGGCCTTCGCCCTCGCTGCCGAACTCACCAAGGTAGTTCATCTTACTATCCATGATCATGATGCGATTATTGTCGAGTCCATCGGCGATCAGAATACGACCATCTTCCATGAATGCGATATCCTGTGGTCGTCCAAAATGCCTGCCGTCGCTTCCGGACACATTCTTCTCACCGTAGCTTGCAAGTACTTCGCTGCCGTCGTTCGCAATCACGTAAATTTGGTGAAATGTTTCATTTATTAACCAAATGCGCTTCTCCGGATCGTAGGGATTGGTTCGAATCCGGTGAGGGCCAGGGCCTGCCGAACCTTCACACAGATAATCTAAATGGTCCCAAACTTCGATAAGCTCACCGTCTGCGTTGACGATAAATAGGCAGTTATTCCAAGTACGGCGCTCCGAGTCTATTAATACATTGAGACCTACATGCCCCGCAAAGCCTAGAAAGTCATCGGCTAATGGATGAGGAAGAGCTGTCTCACCGCGTTGAGCGATGATGATACGGTCAGCTGATTCGGCCAAGACACCCGAATTGCCACCGAAGGCATAACCCGCTTCAGCAAAGGGATCGGCCCAGAGGGAGACGACATTGTAAGGGCTCTCCCCAATAGGTCCGCGGGCATTGCCCTGCTGGGAAAACGCAGAACTCGAAACGAAAAGTACGCTTGCCAATATAACTAGCCGATTGAGTCTAAACATGACGGAAGAGTCTCTCTGATGCTACTTGCTCACTTATTGTGTGAATGTTGTTCTAGCACCTATCATGGCAAACAACAGCGCTAAGGTTCAACAAACTTCGGAAAGAGTAGGAAATACCGCGAGCCCTCTTGAATAGCCCACCCACTCAACCTTATTTCGATTCTAGGCCAACTAGTTTAAGTTGAGTCGGCTTTTTCGCGCTATTTTTAACAGCTTATCTAGCACTCTAGCGGCGATGCCAGCCTGTCTCGCTAGCTGGAGCAAGCGATGGACCCCATACAAATTGGAGTAGAAATAGAATAAAGTGTATACCTCAAATCAATTCAGCGGAGAAACTCCTCATGTCCAGAGGATTCAGATCGATCCTGACGCTCGCCACCTTTGTACTGGCGCTGTTTCCCCTATCACTCGCAGCACAGCAGGATGACCTCCGCCCAATCTCCGCGAGCGACTGGGATTACGGAGCTGCGGCCCATTTGTTGGAACGAGCGGGCTTCGGTGGCACGCCGGCGCAGATAGCCGCCCTCGCCGCCATGTCACCCGCGGCGGCAGTTAGCAGCCTCGTGTACTTCGATCCTGCCAACAATGACCACCTACTGCCCTTCGAGCATTCCGGCGTGCACGATCCAGGCCTAGACCCGTTTCCTCCTAGCCGCCCAGCCACCACCGAACTCGCCAAGCAGACCGGAGAGGCGCTGGGAATCAAAGTAAAACCGGAGGGGAACCGCCGCCTGCAGCCGGTGGTCAATAAGTTTTTCTACTGGCTGCGTGCCAGCGTACTGGAAACGAACCGTGTATCCTACTGGTGGGCGGATCGCATGGTGGCATCGAACAATCCCCTGCAGGAGAAGATGGCCCTGTTCTGGCACGGCCACTACGCCGTCAACGAGAGCAAGGTACGCGACTATCGGAAACTGTTGAAAGAGCTCGAGCTATTCCATGAGTTGAGCACGGGCAGTTTTCGCGACCTGATGGTGGCGGTAGCACAGGACCCCGCCATGCTGTCTTTCCTGGACGCCGGCGTGAATGTTAAGGGCGCCCCGAATGAGAACTTCGCCCGCGAGATCATGGAGCTGTTCACCATGGGCGTGGGCAACTACACCGAGACCGATATTCGCGAGGCGGCGCGGGCGTTCACCGGCTGGAACTACACCGGCCTCGACTTCGTCATCAACGAAGCGGAGCACGACGACGGCGTGAAGAACTTCCTGGGTCATAGCGGTAACTTCGATGGCGTCGAAATCATCGACATCATCATGCAGCAGCCGGTTACCGCCGAGTACATCGCCGGCAAGCTCTACCACTTCTTCGCGAGAGATGACATCAGCCCAGCCATGAGAAAGGAGTTAGGCAGCGTCTTGCGTGACGCCAACTACGACGTGGCGAAACTACTAGAGACCATCTTCCTCTCGAGGGATTTCTACAGCCCCGCCACCATAGGCAGTCAGATCAAGAGCCCGGTACAGCTCGCCGTATCCACATACCGTAAGTTAGGATTGCAAGATGCACCCGGCGTCCCCGACTTCAACCGGGCCACGGGCGCGCTGAGTCAATCCCTATTCCGACCACCCACCGTCGCAGGCTGGGCCGGCGGGCGTAGCTGGATGACACCGGGCCTGTTGTTAGAGCGCGGCAACTTCGCCAGAGACGTGCTATTCCCAGACATCAACTTCATCCCGCCGGATAGGGTGAACGGCAGCAGTGAGATTCGCAGCGTCGCCGACCGTATCCGCGAGGGCATGGACATCACCTCGGCGACGCAGCCAAGCTCACTCGGGGAAGGCGGCATCATGGCGGAGTCGAATATGCTGGCGGACCGCGACGAGGAGTTCAACACGCGCTACGGAAGCTTCCGTGGCTGGCAGATGGCGATCGAACGAGTGAAACCGATTTCGCGTCACACCGCCAGGATTAGTCTAAGCGACATGCTGATCGAACAAGGCGTAGAAAACACGAGCGAGGCGGTCGACTATCTGCTCGCAAGATTCATGCGTGTACAGCCAGACAGCAGTACACGCCGCATGCTTGTCGACTTCCTTAGCGAGGATCTAGGTACGACGAGCATCAACGCGGCACAGAGTTATATGGAAGACTCGCTGCGCTTAGTGCTGCATCTGATAATGAGTCAGCCGGAGTATCAATTAGGATAGCCCAATACAGAGCAAAGCTATTCAGAATAAACGAGGCACGTTGATGAAGAACTACGACAAAGACAAGACATTAGGTCGCCGAGAATTGTTAGCGGGCATGGCAGGACTAGGCGCACTGAGCATGGTGCCCCCCGCCTTCGCGCAGGCAGCAGAATTAGCAGCCGCGCAGGCCGCGGCGGACGGCAAGGTACTGGTGATACTCGAACTCTCCGGCGGCAACGACGGCCTGAACACGGTCGTGCCCTACGGCGACGATGCCTACTACCGTCAGCGACCGAACATCGGCCTGCCTAAGAAGGATCTACGCCTCATCGACGACCACTTCGGCTTCAATCCCGGCATGGCCGGCTTCGAGCGTCTCTATAAGGACGGTAAGATGGCCATCGTCCACGGCTGCGGCTACGAGAACCCCTCCTACTCACACTTTACCTCGATGGCCTACTGGCACACCGCCGCGCCCAATAGCGGCAACGAATACGGCTGGGTGGGCAAGCTGGCCGACTCGGTCGCGCCGGATGTGCCTGCCAACTACCTGGTGAATATCGCCGCGAATCAGTCACTCGCAGTGAGGAGCGAGAAGCACGTGCCGGTGGTATTCAACGATCCTAGCCGCTTCATGCGCGAGGCTTTCGCCGCCGAGAAGGAGGCGCTGGATGTCGTCGCCGAGATCGGCGCGGTTGAGAATCCATCGCGCCGGTTTCTGCTAGATATTGCCCGCAGCGCTAACGACGCCTCGGCACTGGTGCGCAGTGCGTGGTCTAACTACAGCTCTCCTATCGACTACGGAGTCAACGACCTGGATCTACAGAAAGTCGTCGCACTCCTTGATGCCGACATGCCGACCGGCCTGTACTATGTCTCCTACAGAAACAACGCCTTCGACACCCACGTGTTTCAGAACAACCTGCATCGACGACTGCTGACCTACACCTCCGACGCCGTCTCTGCCTTCATCCAGGATCTGGAGCGAATCGGTCGAGCCGATGAGGTGACGCTGATGATATTCTCGGAGTTCGGTCGACGCGTGCCAGAAAATGTGAGTCTTGGCACCGATCACGGCGCGGCGAACGCGATGTTCGTAGTGGGCAATCGGGTCAAGGGCGGTCATTACGGCGACCTGCCCAGCCTAACCGAATTAGCCGAGGGCGAGAATCTCGCCTATACGACAGACTTCAGGAAGGTGTACCAGGCGATGACGCAGGGCTGGCTGGGCTACGAGAACTCGACCAGCCTGTTCGGTGCTGACTTCGGCCGCTTCGATATGTTCAGCTAGAATTTACCAAAGACATGAGCTTCGATCGAGATGCGCCTTTCTGCTGAACGTGGTTATCCAACAATTGACTTTCCAAATTTCTTTTCAATTTCTACTTCAGTGTAACGCTGCGTTATGTGCTGGGGGCAATTCCAATCGTATGCCACCAAATCGATGAGAAAGACTCTTTCAATAATTGCCGAATAATTTGGCAGAATCACTTTTTCTAGAATTTCCCTCTCGGTAGCTTGCGCCTGTTTTACCTGTATATGCCCAACCAATTTTAGTCGGCGCCGATTGACATAGTCCATTAAAATTATTGAGCAACGGTCATTCCTTGCTAGGTTGCCGACGCTCACTAATTGCGTATTCCCTCGAAAGTCAGCATAAGCCAATTGCTTTGGAGCAATGACTTTTAAAAACCCTGCCGCTCCACCGCGGTGTTGAACATAGGGCCAACCGGTTTCGCTTATTGTCGCCAGATAGAATGAATCCCGCTTCTCAATAAAGTCAGTTTCCCGCTCGCTCAGCTCATCGTTGGGTCCAAAATTCGCCCTGAGGTTTTCATTGTGCTCGAGAGATCCATAAACTTCTTGCGCTGCCTTTACGCTATCGGTGAACATGGTGTCTGCAAATGAATGTGTCATGTCGTCTCCGGAGATCGTTTGATCAAAAAATATGCGGCCAAAGTATTGACCGCATCAAGAGGCACGCTAGTCACCGGCCAAAGGAGATTGCTGCAGTTCACGTTTTAGAAAAGTGCGCATACGCTCAGCTATTTCATCCACGTGGGTTTCCAATGCAAAGTGACCGGTATCAAGAAGATAATAGTCGATGTTCTTCAGGTCTCTTTTATAAGGCTCAGCACCTGCCGCTGGAAATATCTCATCGTTCTGGCCCCAGACGATTAACATGGGCGGCTGATGATCACGAAAATATTGCTGCCAGTTTGGATACAGTGCCGGGTTGGAACCGTAGCTATAGAACATCTGTAACTGGATTTCCTGATTGCCTTCGCGATCCAATAACGGTTGCACATGGCCCCAAGAATCAGGGCTGACTGCCTCCACATCGCTTACGCCGTTAGTGTATTGCCATTTCGTCGCACCCAGCGTTAGTAGAAACCTCAGCGCCTGGTCGTTGCTCATGTTGGGTTGCTTATACGCGGCTTTTACATTCTTCCACCAGGCATTATCGAGACCGGCATTCACTGCATCACGGTCTTTCCAGTATGCGCGAATCGGTTCCCAGAAATCATTGTCGATACCTTCGATATAAGCATTCCCATTCTGAACAATTAGAGACTCAATTCGCTGGGGCTGCGCAGCGGCAAGTCGGTAGCCAATTGGCGCACCGTAGTCCATCAGATAGAGGCTGTAGTCATCGATGCCGATGTCGTCTACCAGTTTTCCCATAAGACGCGCGATATTATCGAATGAGTAGTCGAACTCCGACACGCTAGGCATTGCACTGTAGCCGTAACCAGGATAATCCGGGGCAACCAAATGGTATTCATCCGCGAGCGCTGGGATTAACTCTCTAAACATATGCGAGGACGTGGGAAAACCGTGCAATAATAAGACAGTTGGGTTTTCTGGATTACCCGCTTCGCGATAAAAAATTTCCAAGCCTTCAATCTCTACCGTCTTGTAGGCAACATCATTTGCGCTTGTGTTCTGTTCTGCATTCGCTGGCGAAGAACCCCAGGTCAGCAGTGTGGCTGACAGAAGTACCGGCAGTAGCACTATCAATGTTCGATTCAGTGTTAAGTTTTTCATTGTCGTTCTCCAATTTGTCTATAAAATTACTATTCATGTTTTAGCGTTCAAGTTGCGTCACTAACTAATGACTGTGTTGAATTTTTCCCAGTGTTTGCTCGGTAGTCCAAACCGAGTTGGCGATGTAGCGAAAATTCACCAACGCTGCTTGATAACCGTCGCCCTCGGCAACCTGGGCAGCCGCCGTTGCATCGCTTACTACAACCACCTCAAAGCCCTGCTCGATCAGCTCACGCATATGCGATTCGGTACACAGGTTTGCTGACATGCCCGCAAGAATGACCTTGTCGACACCGCGTTTTCGAAGTTGCAACACCAAATCATTGGTTTCCGGACCGAACACCTTGTGCGGACTGGTGACCACTGTCGCGCCATCATTTATGTAAGGCTTGTACTGCTCTAACCAGTCTGCTCCGGAGCCTTCGAAGTCGTGAGTGTCCAGCGCTCCTTTGCGATCAAACATGCCAATGTTGTGCATGAGTTTTTCCAATGCTCCCTCAAATTTCCAGCCGTGATCACTTGGGTAATAGTAATGGGGAGAAATAAACACAGGCATGTCGACAGCCTTGGCAACTTTGAACAGCGCATCGATGTTGTCGACTGTATTGTTTTCAGTGACACTTTTGCCGACCACGCCCCAGGCAACGCCGTCTAGACTAAGAAAATCATTTTGCGGATCGGTTACAACCAAAGCGGTACGTCCGGGGACAATCTCCATGCCCGGGTCGGGCAGTTGTGCCTGAGCGGCTGAACCGCTAAGCAGCAATAGACCTGCTGTTACTTTCAATAGTGTGTTCATGGTTTTTCCTTTAGTTAATTGGTGATTCGGATTGTGTGTAGCCTATGCGCCGCTCACTGGGGTCGATGGCAATATCATTGGCACTCATGTCGCGACGCCGCATATAACCGTCCTCGTCAAATTCCCAATGCTCGTTGCCATGGGTCCGAAACCACTGTCCTGTTTCTGCATGCTGCCATTCGTATTCGAAGCGCACGGAGATGCGATTGCCGCCATACGCCCAAAGCTCCTTCACAAGCTTGTAGTGAATTTCCTTGCTCCACTTCGCCGTAAGGAATTTTCGAATTGAATCGCGACCCTCAAAAAATTCGTCTCTGTTTCTCCAAATTGAATCGATGCTATAGGCTTCAGCGACTCGGTCTGAGTCTCGTGAATTCCACGCATCCTCTGCGGCTTGAACTTTCTGTTGTGCAGATGCAAACGTGAAGGGAGGTAATGGTGGTCTTTGCATTTTCAAAATCCCTCACTGATCGAAAGTGTGTTGATGGAGAATGAAAGCAGCGAGTGCTATGGGCACTTCCGCCATCGCCTCAAATTCGAAAGTTTGATACTCATCCTGAAAGCGTTCGGGTTCGGTAGCAGGGGCCGAGTCGTAGACGCCAAAATTGCTTTCCTGGTCGTAGCTGTTCATTGCACTTCTCCTAAGTTGCCGGTTATTTCAAGTACCGCGATTACACTCTTGATATTGCATTCACCGTGCCAACTATAAATAGCGTTATTTATCAATAAGATAAGATTTACTAGAGACCTCAATTAATTGTGTTCCTCATTTTTTTGTGGTTTAATTCTCAAGTTTTTAGGGTATTGGGGTTTCAGGATGACTAGTGATTGGATCTTTGCGGACTCGCCTACTCTGACGCTTATGCTGGACAGCAACCTTAAGTGCCGCGCTCTTAACAAGTCTTGGCAGGAGCGAATTAGCCTTATCTCGTTTCAGGAGGCAGTCACTGGGGTCGGTGACGTATTGGACCTGGAAGGCAACCCCGAGCTAGAAACGTTGCTGGAAAACCTGTTTGATCAAGCGGGTTCAATCTCTGACTTTCAGGCAAATTTGTTACTGTCGGAAGGCCTCGTCCCAGCAACGCTTTCTGCGTGGTGCACAGTGGAGGATGATTCACAGGAAGCTTTTGTGATCGTCTTGGCATCAGTCACAAATGTCTACACCGAAGATTCCGCAGAACTGAAACAGCTTAGATCCCAATACCAACTGATACTGGATAGTGCCGGTGAAGGCATTTATGGTCTCGACAAAGAGGGCAAGATTACCTTTAGCAACGGCGCTTCCACTGCGATTCTTGGCTGGAAAGCCGACGCTGTGATGGGCCGCTACTCCCATGAGATACATCACCACTCCCATGCTGACGGTCGCAAATACCCCCGAGACAATTGTCCTATCTACGCCTCCATACAGGACGGAGAAGTTCACCGAGTAGAGAACGAGGTGTTCTGGCATACCGATGGCTCGGCGGTACCGGTTGAATACACAAGCACACCCATCATCCAGGATGGCAATCTTATGGGCGCAGTGATTGTTTTCAGAGATATCTCTGACCGAAAGGCAATCGAGAAACAACGCGAACTCGCCTATACAGAAGTTAAGGAATTGAAAGAAAGACTGGAGCTCGAACGGGATTACCTAAGAGATGAAGTAAACAGCTCCGGCAGTTTTGGAGAAATCATTGGTCAAAGCGACGCACTGAAACGCACGCTCGCACAAGTAGAAGCTGTTGCACAAACCCCTGCCAGCGTTCTGATACTTGGCGAGTCCGGCGTAGGCAAGGAAATGATCGCACGCGCGATTCACACCAAGAGCGGCCGAGCAGACTGCCCCCTGGTAAAAGTGAATTGCGCATCAATACCCAATGATCTTTTTGAGAGTGAATTTTTTGGCCATGTGAAGGGTTCATTTACCGGCGCACATCAAGACAGAATCGGACGCTTACAACTCGCCGATGGCGGCACGCTGTTTCTGGATGAGGTTGGAGAAATACCACTGGCACAGCAAGGAAAACTATTGCGCGCATTGCAGGAAAGTGAATTTGAGCGAGTTGGCGACGATAAAACGTTACGCGTAAACGTACGAGTAGTTGCCGCCACAAATCGCGACCTAACAGAAGAAGTTAAGGCAGGACGCTTCAGAGAAGACCTATTTTATCGACTCAGCGTGTTTCCAATAGAAGTTCCGCCGCTACGCGATCGCATCAACGATGTCATTCCCATCGCCGCGAGCTTTCTAGACAAGGCTTGTAGAGAACTTGGACGTGAGCCACTGAGGTTGACGCAAAATCATATTGCTTCACTTAAAAGTCACAACTGGCCTGGAAATATTCGCGAATTAAAAAACACCATCGAGCGCGCGGTTATTTCTTCTACAAACAAAAGTCTCAGACTCGACTTAGCACTAACTACGACGTCGAGAACCGCGCAGAGAAGCTCTGCTGATCCGTTAATGCAATCAACAGACTATCTAACCAGCGCTGAATTTAAGGAACTAGAAAAAGCCAATATTCATGCAGCATTACAACATGCCAATTGGAAAACATGGGGGCAAGGCGGTGCAGCAGAATTACTTAAAATCAAACCCTCAACCCTCGCCTACCAAATGAAAACCTTGGGCATCAAGAAGCCTGATTAAAAATTTTTGAGTTGGGCCCAGGCGCAACAGAAATGAAGACAAGACAATTGCAAACAAGTTAATCGGAACAAACTTGTTCCAAGAGAAAACAGATCTGCTCCCTCTGCCTGGATGCTTCAATCGATTTACTGTTCATCATCTGGCTGCCGCATCTAAAACACGTAGAAAATTTCCACTCCCCCCACAACCAGAGCCTTCACCCGATAACGCCCTGGTTGCCAAACTCAACGGCTTCAGTCTGCACGCCGGCGTGGCCGCCCGCGCCCACCAACGCTGGAAGGTAGAGCGGCTGTGTCGCTACATCGCAAGACCGGTGATTTCAGAGCAACGCCTATCTCTCACCTCTACCGGCAAAGTGCGCTATGAACTGAAAACTCCGTTTCGCAATGGCACAACCCACGTGATTTTCGAACCTTTGGATTTTATGGCGAGGTTGGCCGCCCTGGTCCCCAAGCCAAGAGTGAACCTGACCCGTTTCCATGGCGTATTCGCGCCCAACAGCAAGCATCGGGCATTGGCCACCCCATCAGGACGGGGCAAAGGAAGCAGAAAGGCCAAAGACCTCTGAAATTCAATTGCTCGGTCGGATTCGGGCGAAGTTTCTTGGAATATTGTAATTTCGATATTCAAACTGAGACACTACCAATAGTTCGACCTTATTTCGATTCTAGGCCAACTAGTTTAAAGTACATACCTCTTTAAGCTGCCTGCTGAGTGGTTTTGCTTCAAGCAAGGTATAAGACGTATCCTCATACACAATTTCTAGGGTCAAAATTGATCCATCGGACGAGCCAAAGTTAATGTTGATCAGCGTTGCGAATATACAGGGGATACTAGGCAAAGAACTCAATCCTCTCACTGCTCTTCTTGCTATGGTCTGCCTGACTTTACACATCTCGGCATTCGCTCAGGACAGCCTGCAACAACTCGACCTCGACCTTCCTCTACGCCTCGATTTCTCCGGCTCCTGGGAGAAGGACTTCCGGCGCAGCGACAATTGGGAAGACGAACTTTCTCGGAAACTGCGAATGCGCCAGGAAGCTGCCGCCCGGCAACAGTCTTCACCCGGTTCGTCGCGACTTCGATCTATACCGCCGATTTCCATAGGCAATGTAAACCTGCCTCGCAGTAGTGGTCGCGGAGCAAGCATTATCGATCTGGCGAGACTCGCTGAATATATTAGTCGGCAGAGTACTATTGAAATAGTGCAGACACGAAATGAAATACGTATCGAACGCAGCGGTGAGGCGGCATTGATCTGTGGTGTTGAGTCTAGGTTACAGCAGACTTTCACCAGTGAACACGGCGTTGAGCAATGTGCCTGGGAAGGACAGCAGCTAATCTTTCAAATTAATTTGCCTGATGATTTGGTCATTAAGCATCGCCTTACGGTATCTTCTAACCAGCAAGTACTCAACTTGCTCACCAGCATTCAAAGTAAGCGCGGCGAGCCATTCAGTCTCATTCAAGCGTTCAACAAGTATGAGGCACCCAGTGATGAATTTAATTGCATTCAAACCCTAAGCCGCGGCCAAGTCTGCAATCAGTCTGGTGCCGATTTATTGCCAATATTGGGAAAATGAGTTGAATAACAGATGAATCCACCGTGGCATACGCCCAGTATTAAAGTTCTAACTGCATTATTAGTATTGCTGCTAAATGCTTGTGCGCAAACTGTAGTTGAGCCAGTTGAACGAGTCTTAGCTTTAGTTGGCGATGTAGAGTTGAATGAGGCTAGTCAACTGCCATCCGACGATGCCCTGCTTGAGATCGGGGTAAGGATATTTAACACAGAGGAAAAACAAGCAGGAGATTATGAAGTAGGCGATTGGGTATTCGACGAGATCATTCAGAAAGAAACACGATTCCTTCCTCATCTTTTAAAAAACACGCTTGATGATTCCAAGCAGTGGGGAGCAGTGAGGGTAATCCCCCAGAGCGACCCCTCTCTCGACCTTATAATAGAAGGACAAATAATTCAGTCAGATGGTAAGACGCTAGAACTACGGATCCGTGCCATCGACAGCAGTGGCCGTGAATGGTTGAACCAAACTTATGCGGATCAAAGTATTCAGGAAGAGTATCCGGAGTCGACGCGATTTACTCTCGACAATACATTCGATGCACTAAACTTTGTCGATCCATTTCAAGATATTTATAATCGAATTGCCAACGACCTTGTCAGTGTTCGAAGGAGTTTAAGCGAACAGCTGCTTGCCGATTTAAATCTCGTTACCGACATGCTTTACGCTAGCGATCTATCGCCAGAAAATTTTTCAGGTTCGCTAAGAAAGGATGAAAATGGTCTGCTAGTAATCGATAGACTGCCGTCACTCAATGATCCCATGATGGCTAGAGTTGCCGACATGAAATACCGCCATCATCTCTTCATCGATACAGTGGATGAATACTATAAGACACTCTTTGATGACGTTCAGCCCGCCTATGTTCTATGGCGGCGCTATTCGATAGACCAGATTACAGAGATGGAGACAACGTTAAATGAAGCAAGCCAAAGTTTCTATGGCCGCTCGAGTGGCTTCCTATCGATAAGCCAGCGTTATGACCGTTTTAAGTGGAGCAAGATATTTGAGCGAGAGTTTAGTGAACTTGCTGTTGGCTTTAACAAGGAACTTGCACCTGCCTTTCTAGAAATGAATTCTCAAGTTCACGGGCTCACGGGGACGATGGAGCAACAATACCGAGAATGGCGCGGCATATTACGCCGCTTATTCGAATTGGAGAATGCCGGACTCTCTACAGAGCGCTAATCATTGGCCAACAGACCAGAGCTACCACAACTGGCACAATCATCAAGAAAACTAAGTGTCTCACATGGATCATAATCTACTCCTTTCCTTTTTCCTCTCTCTATCAAGAATGTAATATAACACTTAAAGCGTCATGATCTGTGTCGCTGCGACATTATGACGCGCCTGTCATTCTCGGCTACTTTCACAGCAAACTCTATTTAACTGAACGTTCTCCATGCGTACACTCGATTGGAAATATAAAAGAGCATCTCTCATGATTGATGCAGAGGCCCTTCCTGAAACGACCAGTAAATCACGCAATAAGCTCATCGCCGCTGCTGGCATTTTATTAGTTGCCCTTGTTACTGGTTTTTTAGTCTACTCCTCAATATGTCCTTGCGATCGAACACCCGGAGAATTTCTATTTGGAGAACGGACGAGCGAGACAGTGAGTGATTGGTCGTTCGCAAACGACGTGCCACTCTGTCAGTTACAGATTTGGGCAGGAAAAGTTGAAAAGAACGAATCGGGAGTCATGCGACTGAATAGAATTACCTATTCTGTCGTTATTAATCGTGAACAGACCCCGCTGCTATGGACCGCGCCTGGGCCGCACGAGTGGCGAAGCTACAGACTTATGGGGGCGGGCAGTTTAATCCAAAGCCTGCGCCAGATGCAGCACGACCGGATCACTGGTGGACCTTTCGGATAGTTTCCTCGAGCTAGTTTCCTCGAGCTAGTTTCCAAATTAAATTACTAAAAAAGGCGATGCCGAGAAGCATCGCCTTTTTTAGTACAGGCTTCGGGCTAGGCCAAATTGTTTTTGAACAGATTTAACAATCGACTCCAGGCGCGCTCAGCCTGAGCCTCGTTATAGGCTTGAGAGTCGGGCGGACACCAGCCATGCAGCGTGCCCTCATAGACCTCGATCTCAGCCGATAAGTTTGCCGCGGCGTAAGCCTTTCCTAAGGTGACTTTAGCCTCAGGAGTCTTTTCGTCATCGTTTTCCGCAACACAATGCAGCATTGCCGATTGCGTCTGAGGAATTAATAGATGCGGGCTGTTGTCAGCATCCGTAGCTAGGCCGCCGCCATGGAACGTGCCGCCGGCTCCGAGACGATCGGGTACTGCAGCAACGGTGCGCATTACCATCGGCCCGCCCATGCAATAACCTGTTGTACCAATTCGACGACTAGTGTCCGTAGCCGACTGTTGATCCAGCCAACTCACCATGGCCCGTGCATCAGTGAAATGCGTTTCTGCGTTCAGATTGCGCGCCATCGGCAATACGATCTCTCGAGTTTCGGTTTGGCCGAAGCTCGCACCTTCGCCAACGACAGGCGAGACCGCATCACGATAGAACGGATTCACAACCAAGACTGTATAACCGGACTGTGCGAGGCGCTTGCCCATCATACGAAAAGCAGGTCTAAGCCCTAGAATATCTGGCCAAACAATGACAGCTGCGTGACTGCCACTAGAGGGGTGTACAAAGTAACAATCGGCTACGCCATCGGGAGTGGTGATATTCACGTCTGACTCTGTAACGGACTGTGCATTCGCGACCGGAGGTAAAAGCATAGCCAGGCCCGCAGTTGCAGTCAGTTTATTGAATTTTCGCCTACTGAGCTCTCCGTTACTATTGAGAAATTCCTCAGTATCTTTCTGGGTATCTAGATCACACATCTTATTCTCCTTGAACGCTCAGAATTTGAGCAAAGCTTGTTTTATTCTAAAATCACATTATTTTTTCTAAAATCACTACTATGAGAGTATTGGGGTCAGGAAGAAAACTCAATACAATTCTCTGCATTCCCTAGCCTAATCACTACGACTCTCTTGTGCGCCCTATGAGAAGCAGCCTCAGCACAACGATGTCACCGGAGCCTGCAATTTAAGCGCGCTGTCTGTGGCAGACCAAGGACTGTCCAGTCAATATACGCTAGAATGCTTGTAACCATTAACAAACGGACACCCAGTATGAATGAAGAAAAGGTAAAACAGCTTCTCGAGGAACTCTTGAAAGAGATCCGTCAGGGCGATAATCCAGACGAAGAACTGCTCGAATCTGCACAGCGACTACAGTCAGATATCGATTCTCTTCTGAATCCTGATGTCGATAGCTCAGACAATACCGTTATGGATGACATGATCGCCTTGGAAGCACAATTTGCAAGCAGCTATCCGGTGGCCGAAAAGATTATACGCGAGCTTGTGAATAGCTTAAGCCGTATCGGCATTTAGCTCTATGGCTATGCGTATTTCCCTGCATCATATCGTTGCTTCTTTCGACCTCTCGGGTTCTTGAATAAGCGAACCTAGTCGAATACGAAACCATTACTTCGAGCGATGTCCATATAGCTTTGCTTAAACTCTAGAAGCAAGTACCTCTCGCTAATAAGTGTGTCGGTTGCCGATTCATACAAACTCAGATAGTCATCGAATGAGGAGTATATCGATGCAATAGGAGTACGAGGATCATTAGCCTGCTCGGCCGCCGCCATGTTCGACGGAAAGGGTATATAGGCTCCCGATAGTCGCGCCAGTGAATTTTCCGCACCCGTACTAGCAGCACGAAGATTCCAAGGAACAAAAGTTGCCAAAGGAACCTGCGTGAGTGGCGGCAGTACGGTTGTTTGCGCCGAGTCGTTATTATTACTGTTTACCGCAGGCACTAGAGCCCTGTAATACATATCAGTTTTCAGCGGATGAATATCTATAATCCTCTGCTCTTTCCAGCGATCACCGTAGTTAGCAAATCCAGGCGTGTAGATTGCATCAGGGTGATTCACTCCACTTAGCCGATTCCATGCACGACTATTAATACGACCGTCAATGTGAGCAGGCACCAGACTACCATCAGCTATTCGTGGATAGCGAGACGCAGGCGGGAGTTCGTCGTTTGCGACCCAGTCATACATTGCAACAAGTAGTGAGTCGGTAATAGGCGCCCACATATTCGGGTTAGGCGGTAACTGCCCAAACGTTGCGGCACGTGGCAAGCCGTTGCCAGAACCATGCTGGGATCCACCTATAGAATAGAAACGCACCTCCTCGGGTAGCACCGCATCTTCTGTACCTTGTGGATTCGTATGCGGCAGGGAGCCTCCGCGTACCCAGTACTCGTTCGAGGTCTGAATATGCATGATCTTCGGGACAGTGTTACTGTTTCTAGCCTTGCCGAGAATACTATCGCTACGCCCCGTGAATGGATCTGTACTTTCTCCGTAGGTAAAGGGGAACAGATCATTGGGATAGAGATGATTCGAATGTTGACCGTTGGTTCGTGTGGGCATTGCAAAGCGATTATTGAACATGCCATAGCCAGCACCGGCAATAACAGGAATTACGCCGTCGAAGACTTTACGACCATTCAAGTCTTGGTTAAATCCGTCATACATGAACTGACGCAGCAGTCGACCACTCTGAGAGATACCCCAAGCAACCGTGTTATCGATATCTGGCAGCGCTAATTGCTCAAGCTCATCTGCCGCATCATCACCGAAACGAATCGCCGAGACCATGTCGCGGATAGCGGCCATACCAGCGCCGGCTAAAACCGGGTTTCGCGCATCGTAAACAAGTTCATACAACATCCCCGGCTGAAATCCTCCAGCAACACTCAAGTTAACTATTGGCTGATTGCTGTCGCTTTCCACCACGACTTCAAGTTGGAACTGGGAGCGCTCGATGGCAACACGCGGGTCATCTTGATAGAGACGCTGGCTCAGGCTTGCATGCGCTAATCCGGCAGCAGTTGGCTCATAAGCCAGATGTCCGCCACCGGCTATATTCACTTTCTCAGCCGCTTCTCTTACGCTTACCTCGTATCTAACTTGGCCGGTAATAACTTGCTGCTCGGAACCCACAATGGGTGCGTGCAGGCGCAGTCTCCCCTCGCGTGGTGATAGCTCATTGATCCATCCGGTTGCTAGATAGGTAAACCCCAGTTTGCTCAAAGGATGTTGCAATGACCGCTCTGGTGGAAAAACGCTTCCGCCACGGTTATTAACGTTATAAAGCAAGCCTCCGTTGGCGATCGAGTCGGCGGGGATCAGCACTCTGAAATCGGCAGCATACTCGATCAGGCCATCGCTGTTCACAGGCACGTACTCTATGTCGGTGACTGCTTCGTTTATATCCCTGTTTGGGTCAAGCGTGAAGTAGACAACCCCGGAGATCGATTGATAACTGAAGTCGACATTCGAATCAGAGAGGGACTCTCGGCTAGTGATCTCGATTCGCTCAATTTCCGCAAACGCAGTGACAGAGAGCAGTAGGCAGACTGTTGCAATGAAAAGACTTCTCAATAGTTTCATGATGTTATCCGTTTGTTTTTGTTGTGTATTCTTTTTGCACAGTTGCTTGATGTGGATACACTGGAACACTGAGTTTTTAACATTTATCAAGCCGAGTCAACGAATTCGCGCCTGAGCTAGGCCGACTTTAGTAATACATCTTTTTTATTTGCCCGCAGAGCTACATCTAAATCGAGCATAGGCTTGAAGCAGGGAATCAGGACAGCTGTATATGACGAGAGAAGCGCGCGCTCAGAAACTCCATCTGATCGGCCAGTACATTGTGATTTGAGAGATAGAGGAACTCGTACTGATTTGGTACGAAGGGTATCGCCAAGAGTTGCATATTGGCCTGTTCTGGAGAGCGGTCGGCTTTTCGGTTATTGCAACGCTTGCAGGAAGTTGCGACATTGGTCCAAACATCTATGCCTCCTCGAGAGAGAGGCTGCACATGGTCACGAGAGAGCGCATTCAGGGCAAATTGACCACCACAGTAGAGACAAATATTCTTGTCGCGCCTGAATAGAAAGCGATTCTCTAGTGGTGGCTGGAAGCTGTCTGCATGGACTTTGCCGTCACAGGCCACAATGCTAGGCAGTCGCAGCACCGATTGCTCGCCGCTACGATTAATACCTCCGCGCATCTCGAAGACAGTGCTGCCGAGAGACCAGACGACGAGGTCTTTAACCAGCAGTGTTGCTGTCTCTTCTCGGCTAAGCCAACTTACCGGAATACCCGCCTTGTTTAACCTTAGAATCTTAGCATTCACGCAGAATCACCCTACGATAATCGCCCAAAATCAGGAAACACTTGTGGAGTTTACTCCTCCTTATTATCGGCGCAATCTCGCCTCGCTAAAACGCAACGAGAGCTGCGAATAAGCGGATTAGTTTGCAGAGGAGACAATAACTGCGAGGTAGTAGAAATTAACTATTCTGGCTTTTTGTGGCAAGACGCGCTTTGTATTTAGCCCATCCGCCATTGCTTAACCAGTAGCTGGTTTGTAGTACCAGTAAAAGAGCAAAGAACAGTGGCAAGCTTCCATAATCGGGGCCACCGACCTGAAAGTAGAATACCGCTGTATAGTATCTATCTTCAACTGGGTGCTCTGCGGTGACAACACCTATATAGGTGCCTTTGCTATCAAACTCATAGCTTGCCGTATAAAAGCCGCCTGGTTCCATGCGCGGCGACTCGTAGTAGACCGTTGCTGCCTCAAGATCCTCGATGGCTAGAACATCTTCTAGAGTCGCGTACTGCCCCACTTCATTGATGTCGCGAATAATACGGAAGTCGATAAGCATCTCTGGCAACAGATTGTGCAGATACTCCATGACGAAAACCGAGCGAGAAACATCAGGGATGTCTTCACAGAACTCATCTGACTCTCTAGTCTCCGGCTGAAAAACCGTGAAGTGTGCCTGCAAAAAATCAATATTGATTACGCAGAGGTCTTCTTGGAAGGCAACGCCGCCATGGGCACTCGCATACTGACTCGACAGGGTCGAGATAAGTAAAAGCAAAGCAAAGAGAATTCGGCGAGGTAAATAAAGATTCATATCAAACGGGCTTGTAGCCATACTGTATGGCTTCTAAAAGAAGAGGCTACTTTAGCATATTTGCAATATCGGCGCTAAGCGCAATACGAGAAATACGCCTAGCCTACGAAACTACCAAGGAATGATGCTGCCATCATAGTTGAAGAAACTACCAGAAGACTGGAGGTCTAAACTATCAATAACCTTCAGCATACCAGCCACGCTGGTTTCTGTATCTATTAGCGCATTGGGTCCACCCATATCGGTCAATACCCAACCGGGGTGCAGGACGGCGGCACTGAAACCTTCGGCGGCCAAGTCTATAGCTAGGCTCTTTACTACGCTATTTAATGCCGTCTTAGAACTTCGATAAATATAGCAACCTCCTCCGCCATTATCATCAATAGAGCCCATCTTCGATGTTAGGTATAGCATCTTCTTGTCTTTCCCCTGTCGAAGATTCGGCATGAGCAATTGGCTCAGCATCAAAGGTGCAATCGAATTCACCTGTAATACCGAAGCCCATACCTGCGCATCTACCTCGCCAAAATTGCTACTCGGCGGCCCATACACCCCCGCATTATTGATAAAAACATCGATGGGCCTGTCAGCTAGTTGCTGCACAAACTCTTGCATCGACTCGAGGGAAGAGACGTCAAGCTGATGGATTTCCAACTCGTCATGGCTACGAGCTAACTCCTGCAGAGCATCTGCCGTTTCAATTTCTCTGCACGTGGCAATGACCCGATCGCCACGAAGGAGACACTGGCGCGTGAATTCCAAGCCAATGCCTCGGTTCGTTCCGGTTATTAAGATAGTAGCCATTCTTATCTCCCTATAGCTGAATTAGCTCAGCTTGGAGTTTATCAAATCTAGCTCGGGGGGTAAGTAGCCACGGGTAGTGGCTCAGTTTTAATATCGATCAATTGAATGCCATCGTCCTAGGATTCCGTGGTGGGGC
>TARA_B110000858_G_scaffold89247_1_pt1 | contig 59854 bp, 62 predicted proteins | sample TARA_B110000858 | Tara Oceans TARA_B110000858 (sample SAMEA4398247) | marine metagenome | biome: Polar Biome; feature: [SRF] surface water layer (ENVO:00010504); material: water (ENVO:00002006), including particulate matter (ENVO:01000060) such as... | depth 5 m | reverse complement strand
GCATGCTTCAGATAGCCCGTGTAGATGAAGGCATAGCCGACAAACGAAGCCAGCGTTAGCCAAGCACTCAAGGCATTAACCCACAAAAGCAGTATGGCCATTCCCGCCACACCGATGACAACCGCGAATGCCGCAGCCTGCTTGGGCTCCACGCGGCCCTGCGCAACCGGCCGGTTGTGGGTACGTTTCATGATTATGTCGATTTTTCGGTCGATCAGATGGTTAACCACCGCGCCCGAGCCAGCTACTAAGGCGATGCCTAGATTACCCAGAATGAGTACATCGAGAGGAACCATACCCGGAACGGCCAGAAACATGCCCACCAAAGATGTCAGTATCATCAACATGACAACGCGTGGCTTGCACATTTCGTAGAAATCACGCCAGCTAGTACTGCTAATTTTTGAAGCTATTTCGTTCACGGGTCAACTTTTGAGCTACTTTTTGAGCTAAATAGGGTGCATTACTTGAGCGGACTTTAACAGATACTGTGCCGCATTCTTCCGTCGTGCTTTCGAAGGGCGGGCATTCAATCATGTTTGTCCTCGAATCTCAAGATTAATGCCTCTGAGCGGAGTGCCGTTATTGAGGTTTTACAAGCAAAACTTGCGAAAAAAGTCTCAGCAAATTCGACACTGACAGGAAAGTGTCAAAAATGCTTGTTTTCACGCATGTTTTAGGGGTTTTAGGCCCCAGATTACTTGCAGTGAATAGCAATATTCTATAGCATTCCGGTGCGCGTGAGGTGTGCGAAAAATCTTTGAATTCTCGGTTAATTCTGTGGTGTTTGGAGAGTTGAAACTGCCCCATCCAGATAATAATAATTTACAAGGATAGCGGCGAGCCAAAACTTTTAATCGGGATTCGCAATGAGGTCACTCATTATCAATTCCTGACGACAAAGTGCTAGCAAAGACGCTGTAGTTCTTGTTCCTCTGGGGCGTGATATATAACAACTAATTTCCCCCTAGCGCTCGGCGATGTTTTGTCTCCAGGCCTCTTGGGATACATATGTAATTTTTTAGAAGGAAGGCGGGTTTATGGCTTTAGCGGTCGTTATTTTCTTGTTGGTAATTGGATCAGTAGTTTTCCATTTTGCCAGCCCTTGGTGGTTCACGGATATTGCAGCCGACTGGGGATCAATTGATTTCACTATCAATCTCACTTTTTGGGTTACCGGAATAGTATTTATTTTATTGAATATATTCCTAGCCTACTGTGTGTATAAGTTTCGGCAGAAAGACGGTCACAAAGCCGTTTACGAACCTGAAAACCACAAGCTGGAAATTTGGCTTTCAGCAATCACGACCGTTGGCGTCGTTGCGATGCTCGCGCCCGGTCTATTTGTATGGGCTAGCATCGTCACTCCACCTGACGATGCCACTGAGTTCGAAGCCATGGGCCAGCAATGGCAGTGGGCGTTTCGCTATCCTGGTGCCGACGGCATCATGGGTACAGCGGATACCCAGCTGGTTACTGAGAGCAACCCATTCGGCGTCAATGTTGAAGATCCCAATGGTCAAGATGACGTAATCGTTACTGGCCCTGAGATGCACCTTCCTCTGGACAAGCCATTTAAAGCCTTACTGCGCTCCAATGACGTATTGCACAACTTCACGGTTCCTCAGTTTCGCGTGAAGATGGACTTGGTTCCCGGTCTAATTTCCTACATATGGTTCGAGCCAAACAAGGCCGGCCGCTACGACATCATGTGTGAAGAGCTTTGTGGCATTGGACACTTTGCCATGCGCGGCGCGGTAGTTGTTGAGACTCAGGTCGAATTCGATGCTTGGATTGACGCGCAGCCTACCTTTGCTGAAACCCAAGCAGTCGCTGCTGCTAACCCAGCCGCCGGTCAGGCACAATATGCAGCTTGTGCTGGTTGTCATGGGGCACAGGGCGAGGGCAATGAAGCGCTGAATGGACCGAAGCTGGCCGGACAGCAGGCTTGGTACATTGAACGCCAGCTGAAGTACTTCAAAGAAGGCGTTCGCGGTGGCGAGGGTGATACAGCCGGTCAAATGATGGCACCAATGGCAAATATGCTTGCAGACGATACCGCCATTCGCAATATGGCTGCCTATATCGCATCCATGCCTGATACAGCAGCTACGCCAACTGTTACTGGCGATATTGCCAATGGCTACGAGATCTACGATCGCAACTGTGCGGCCTGTCACCTAGATAACGGTGACGGCACTTGGTATACCGATGCACCGAAACTTGCCGGTATGAGCGATTGGTATTTCGTTACGCAGATCAGCAATTTCCGAGCCGGCATCCGTGGCTTACATCCAAGTGATGACTACGGCGAGCAAATGGTTGGTATGGCTACTGCCATGTCAGGCATCGAAGAAATTAATGACGTAGCGGCTTACATCAATACATTGAGATAGCACGCTACAAAAAAATAATTAGATTAGATTGTTAACGAATTTTAGCCTTAGCGGCTGATACAAAGATTATAGAGTTAGGAGGATTTAATGGCTTACGTACCATTAGCTGATCAAGATTCCGAAATGGAAATGCACCACCCCCATAGTTGGGTTACAAAATACGTTTGGAGCCAAGATCACAAGGTTATTGCCATTCAATACGGTGGCCTCGCCATCGCGGTTGGAGTTGTTGCATTAGTGCTTTCGCTGCTAATGCGCATGCAATTGGGTTTCCCAGAGAGCTTTGATCTGATTGACCCGAGTGCTTATTACCAATCAGTAACTATGCACGGCATGATCATGGTTGTTTACATGCTGACGGCCTTGTTACTGGGCGGGTTTGGAAACTACTTAGTGCCGCTGATGTGTGGCGCCAGAGACATGGTCTTCCCGTTCCTAAACATGTTGAGTGTTTGGGTATACGCACTGTCAGTGATCATTCTTATGTCGAGTTTCTTCGTCGGCGGCGGGCCTACTGGAGCAGGGTGGACCTTGTATCCACCTCAGACTTCCATGGCAGGAACGCCTGGTCACGACATGGGCATCGTATTGATGCTGCTCTCTTTGGCTGTGTTCATCATTGCCTTCACAATGGGCGGACTGAACTACGTGACAACAATTCTTCAGTACCGTTGTCGTGGCTTAACCATGATGCGTCTTCCTCTAACTATTTGGGGAATATTCATCGCTACGATCCTTGGACTGTTTGCATTCCCTGCACTGCTTGTTTCAGCGATCATGATGCTTTTCGATGTGCTAGTAGGCACTAGCTTCTTCATGCCAGCTGTAATCGAAGCGGGTACTCCTCTCGATCACAATGGCGGTAGCCCGATCCTGTTCCAGCATTTGTTCTGGTTCTTTGGTCACCCTGAAGTGTACATCGTGGCACTACCTGCTTTCGGTCTTGTCTCCGATGTTCTCTCTACTCATGCACGAAAGAATATTTTCGGTTACCGCATGATGGTATGGGCGATCATCGCTATCGGCGGACTAAGCTTCGTCGTATGGGCACACCACATGTACGTGAGTGGCATGCATCCCTACTTCGGCTTCTTCTTCGCGACGACTACATTGATCATCGCGGTGCCTACAGCACTTAAGGTTTACAACTGGGTGCTCACACTTTGGGAAGGCGATATCCGTCTTAACGCGCCAATGTATTTCGCCATCGGATTTATCTTTACGTTCATCCACGGCGGATTGACAGGCTTGTTCCTCGGTAACGTGGTTATCGACTTACCTCTTTCCGATACTTACTTTGTGGTTGCTCACTTCCACATGGTGATGGGCGTATCTCCGGTACTTGTAATCTTTGCCGCTCTGTATCACTGGTATCCAAAGGTTACTGGTCGCATGTTCCACGAAGGTATGGCGAAGGCTCACTTCTGGATTACTTTCCTGGGCACCTACGCGATCTATTTGCCAATGCACTATCTTGGCTTCTTGGGTGTTCCGCGCCGCTACTACGCAATGGGATCCACAGACTTTATTCCAGAGTCTGCACAAGACTTGAACGCCGCGATCACAATTGCAGCACTGATTGTAGGCGTAGCGCAGATCCTGTTCTTCATCAACATATTCTGGAGCTTGCGTTATGGCAAGAAATCAGGCCCTAACCCTTGGGGTTCGGCATCGTTAGAATGGCAGACGCCTGATACACCACCTGTGCACGGAAACTGGGGCGATGAATTACCAACGGTTTACCGTTGGGCATACGACTACAGCGTACCTGGCGCACACGAAGATTTCATTCCTCAGAATGTGCCTGAAAGCGTTGAGCCAACTGCGGATGAGCAACACTTCGATCCTGATCATGACGAATCCAAGGCAGATGCATGAGCCTATTTAAGCAACTCTCTGAGAAGCCCTGGGAAAGAAAGGGCGTAATCGGCGGACTCAATCCGGAGGGTGCTTTCGAGTCCCCGCCGGAGCGTGTTGCTCTCGGTTTCTTTCTTACGATTGCTTCAGTGATATTTTCGATGTTTGGCGTGAGCTATGTCATTCGAATGTCACTGCCAGATTGGACGCCACTGGCCGAACCGTCTCAGCTATGGCTGAACACCGCATTGCTAGTCATTAGCAGCGTGCTGTTTCAGTGGGCACGCAACACGGCCAATGCGGGCAAGCAGAAGAACCTAGGAGTCACTTTTATTGGCGGCGGTGTGTTTGCCTTACTTTTCATAGCAGGGCAGATGCTTATCTGGGAAAACCTACAGGCTTCCGGTTTTTACGTAGCCTCGAATCCAGCTAACTCTTTCTACTATCTGCTGACAGGCTTGCACATCGCTCATCTTTTAGGTGGGCTTTGGGTATGGAGCAAGAGTTCAATACGATTGCTTTCTGGAGGCAAAGCTGAAGACCTGCGTCTCAGCATTGAACTATGTACCTTATATTGGCATTTCTTGCTGATAGTCTGGTTGGTTATTTTTGCAGTGCTTTCCAATACCTAGGCTAAAGCTTAGGCATTGGAAACAATAAAGTTTAATTAGAACATTAATAGGAAATAAGAATGAGCGAAGCAGCTACAAGCGGATCAAACTCGACACTAGTCGACGATTGGAGCGCAGATAAACAGGCTTATCATGTGCCTTGGGGCAAGGCCATGATGTGGATTTTCCTAGTGAGTGATACCTTTATTTTCACTTGCTTTCTAACGGGCTATCTCAATGTTCGGTTGACTACCACCGAGCCATGGCCACTGCAGAGTGAAATCTTTGCACTTTCTTTCGGCGGTGATCCTATTCCGCTGATTTTGATCGCAATCATGACCTTTATATTGATCACCAGCTCCGGAACCATGGCACTGGCGGTGAATTTTGGTTATCGCAAAGATAAAGTTAAGACCTTCTGGTTTATGATTGCGACTGCCTGCCTAGGTGCCTCTTTCGTTGGCATGCAGGCATTTGAGTGGAGCAAGCTAATCCTAGAAGAAGGCGTACGTCCTTGGGGTAACCCCTTTGGTGCAGCGCAGTTTGGATCTGTATTTTTTATGATCACCGGTTTCCACGGTTTGCACGTAACCGCCGGTGTTATTTACTTGTTAACCGTTGCCTTCAAAGTAAAGAAGGGGCACTACGACAAGAAAGGTTATGAGATTGTAGAGATTGCCGGTTTGTATTGGCACTTTGTGGATCTTGTTTGGGTATTCATTTTCGCATTTTTCTACTTATTGTAAGAGGGGACAGAGATGTCATCTGAAGCAGGTCAACAACATCCTCTAGGGATTTATTATAAAATTTGGATTCTTCTGTTCGTATTGAGTTCGTTCTCGTACGCGGTTGATTACTTTGAAGTGCAGGGCGGCATGCGCTGGGGTCTAGTACTCTTGTTCATGGTTTTGAAGGCGGGCTTTATTGTTGCGATCTTCATGCACGTGGTTTGGGAAAGAATGGCGCTTGTTTTGACTATTCTTGGCCCGCCTCTGCTGCTGTTACTACTTATCGGCTTTATGGCGGTGGAAGGCTTCTATACTTCTGGCGCGCGTTATCAGTATATGGGTCATGATCCCAACGCTGTGGCGCTAACCCCAAGCGATCTTCACGGTGGTGGACACGGTGAGGAACACGCTGAAGAGGAAGCACACTAGCTTCTCTTCATAAAAAAGGCCGCTCAATAGCGGCCTTTTTTTCGTCTGTAGAAAAGGCAAAAACACGCTTAGCCAAAAGCTAGCTAGGATTGCTCTCGCAGCTGATCAATAACTGCTGCGGTGTTCGGGCGAACCCCTCTCCACAAAGCGAACGCTTCAGCAGCCTGCTCTACCAACATCCCTAGACCGTCGATACTTAAACTTGCCCCCTGCTGCTTCGCCCACTTCACAAAGGCTGTGTCGGTGGTCGAGTACATCAGGTCATAGCAGCAGCAATCAGGCGCAATAAGTTTCGCATCTAGGCTAAGCATTTCGCCCTGCAAGCTAGAAGATGTTCCGTTGATTATCAGGTCATAGCACCGACCCTTACTCGCTGCTTCCTGTAGCATTTCATACGACATGGCTTCGATCGGCGCCATGGATTGCATCTCCCCCGCCAAGAGTTCCGCTTTAGATACAGTTCTATTGACGATTGTTATATCAGCTACTTGTTCATGAACGAGCGCAGCCATGATTCCGCGAACTGCACCACCAGCGCCTAGAATAAGCACTCTTTGGCCACTAAGTGTGACCTTATTGTTCAACTTAAGATCGGTCATTAAACCAACACCATCTGTGTTGTCACCACAGATGTTTCCGCTATCGTCTAAAAATAGGGTGTTTACGGCTTGTGCTAATTCCGCCCTGGGGGAACAGCTTGCGGCCAGTGCGAATGCATTACCCTTAAAGGGAACCGTTACGTTCAATCCTGCGCCGCCTTCTGCAAAAAAATCTCTAACGAAGTGTTCAAATTCATTTTCTTCTAGGCAAATTGCCGAATAGCTCATCGCCTGATCCGTCTGCGCTGCAAACAAAGAATGGATCAGGGGTGACTTGCTCTGACTTATTGGATTGCCGAGTACTGCATATTTAGACACGGTGGGGTTTCTCTTCTTTAGTTTCTTAGCAATATTTTTATTGTGCTTCAGTTTAGAAGACTACAGCCATTCCCTTGGCTTCAGAAATTCAGAGATAAGTTTTTCTTCCTCGCTGCCTTTTTCGGCCTGCCAATCGTAGATCCAGCGAACCACTGGGGGCAGCGACATTAGGATCGACTCTATCCTACCAACGCCGGACTGCAGGCCGAATATTGTACCTCGGTCATATACAAGATTGAATTCGGCATAACGACCGCGCCTGTATTCCTGAAACTGCTTATGATGGTCAGTGTAGGCGGTATCTTTGCGCCTATTTACGATAGGCAGGTAAGCAGCGAGAAAACTATTTGCCATAGCTTGAACAAACTCGAAACTTTGATCAAAGCCAAGCTCGTTGAAATCATCAAAGAAGAGCCCGCCTATCCCTCGCGGTTCCTGTCTGTGTTTGATCTGAAAGTAATCATCACACTGCTTCTTAAACAAAGGATAGTATTTGCTGCCAAAGTTCTCACAGGCGTCTTTTGCTTGCTGATGCCAATGAATACAGTCTTCCTCGAATCCATAGTAGGGCGTTAGATCATAGCCCCCACCAAACCACCACGCAGACTCTTCACCTTCCTTATCCGCAACAAACATTCTGAAATTCGCGTGAGAGGTTGGCACGAACGGGTTTTTGGGATGGATGACCAATGAAACTCCCATTGCCTGCCATGCCCTACCGGCCAACTCGGGCCTGGTCGCGGTTGCTGATGCCGGCATTGCATCTCCAAAAACATGGGAGAAGTTCACACCGCCCTTTTCGAAGACTTCACCATCGCTGATAACCCTACTAATTCCCGAGCCGCCTTTTTCTCGGTCCCAGCGATCCGTCTGAAAATTAGCCTCTGGGTCGAGCGCCTCCAGTCCATCGCATATACTAGACTGCAGTGCTAATAGAAAGTCTTTGACGTTGTTCGGTTCAATTGTGCTCAATGTGTTTCCTTACAAGTCCATTCCATGGCAGTGTGGCGAGCGGATCGCCTAAGCTCAGCGTATAACTTTCCCAGAGTGTAATTCTCTCATCTCGGAAGGCCTAGCTGCCCCTCCAAGCTCCCCATCGACTATGCAGGCTAGTCTATCTGCAAATTTATCTTCAAGTACTAATCTAGATCTAATTTCTTCCTCGCCCGCCTCATTCGCCGAAGTCGAGACTATGGGTCCTGCGAAAGCAGAACACAATTCCTGTACAACAGGATGAGCACTCACTCGTATCGCTACATTCTGGTGGCTGCCTTTAATCCAATCCGGAATCAGCCCTTTCGAATCTGGAACCAACCAGGTGATATGACCAGGCCATGAGGCACTCAAGGTGTCCCTCTGCTCTTCACTTAACTCCGCTAGAAGCGGCTCGAATTGCCCGATCATGCCAGCGATCAATATTAAGCCCTTGTGTATAGGACGGTCTTTTAATCGGAGGATATTATTTACCGCGGCCTCGTTGTAAGGGTCACAGCCTAGGCCCCAAACGGCCTCGGTAGGATAGGCAATGAGTTTGCCTTGTTTAAGCTTCTGGCAGGCTAGTTGGATGTTTCGCTTGTTCACAAGCAGATCTCACTCACCGAGCGGGCAATCATGTTGCCCGCAATCGATAATATCAACTAAGGGAATCCTGTAATGCCTTGTCTTGAGCTTGTACTTTTTCACTGTTCGCGGCGCGCTCAGCTTTCACTCTTTCTGCTAAATCGGCATCTGCTAGGGCAAGAATTTGTGCAGCTAGATAAGCTGCATTCTTCGCACCTGTTTTACCGATAGCAACGGTGGCCACAGGAATGCCCGCTGGCATTTGAACTGTAGACAGAAGTGCGTCCAATCCGCTGAGTGGGCCAGAGTCGATAGGCACGCCAATTACGGGAACTGTTGTATGTGCAGCAGTAGCACCGGCTAGGTGTGCAGCGAGCCCAGCACCAGAGATGAATACCTGACAGCCGCGGTCCTGTGCGTCATTTATATACGCTTGCGTGACGGCCGGCGTTCTGTGTGCCGAGGTGATTTTAATCTCATAGTTAATCTGTAGCTGCTTCAAGATATCAGCTCCAGCTTGCATGATGGATAAGTCGTTTTCTGACCCCATTAATATGGCGACAAACGGGTTGCTCATGATGTTGAAATCCTAAAAATTGGTGAAAGAGGAAACTACCGCAGACCGCTTATCTATGCAAGAAAACTAGACTAACCGTTAAGCCAACCTGAAGTAGCGGCCTCCGGCCTGACGAATCAGGCCCGCTGCTTCTAGTTGAATAAGTTGGCCGTTCAACTCCTGAATAGTTAGCTTGCTCTCGGCCTGTATAGCCTGAAATAAACAGCCTTGATGATCGATAGCCTGCAATGCTGGTAGGCCGGCAGCTGAATCGCTCTTTGAGCACTGCTGCCCTGCGGAAGTTTCCTCGCTTGTGACGGCACATTGGTCGACTATGCCGAGTTCTTCCAATATATCTGCAGGCTCCTCTACCAGTTTGGCTCCCTGCTTTATCAAGTCGTGACAGCCGCGGCTCTGCGGGCTGGCAATAGGTCCCGGCACAGCGAACACATCTCGGTTCTGCTCCATTGCCAATCGGGCGGTAATGAGTGACCCGCTTTTACTATTCGCCTCTACCACTAATGTGCCCTTTGCAAGCCCGCTGATGATTCGGTTCCTTCTAGGGAAATTACTGGAATAGGGAGGTGTACCCATAGGAAATTCAGACACGATAGCCCCGTTCTCAACTATTCGTTGCGCTAGCTTTTTGTTCTCCGATGGATAGGTTTTATCGATGCCTGTACCAATCACAGCGAGTGTTTTCATGCCGCTGTCTAGCGCCCCCTCGTGTGCCTTAGTATCGATACCAGATGCCATACCACTACAAATTTGCAATCCGGCCTTACTAAGTTCTTGGGCCATCCAGTAAGCATTCTTCTTGCCGTAAATGCTTGCCCTGCGGCTCCCAACAAGCGCGAAGTGGTATCCGCGGAGGGCATTTAGTGAGCCTCTAATAAAAAGCATTGGTGGTGCTGTGTCTATCTCCCGAAGCAGACTAGGGTAGTGGCTCGATTCATAGCAGATTAAATGATTGCTCTCTTTGTCTGCCCACTCCAGCGCTAGGCCGGTACTTCGTGAGTGATCGGCTTTACTTCGAGTGCTATGCAGCAAGTCTATCTGCGCGTTGTTAAAGCCTAAATTTTGGTACTCTGAGCGCGGCAACTCGCTTAGCGCTTTGCCCGAACCGAACTCTCTCAATAGTTTTGAGAGTACCGCCAAGGGTATCTTCTTACTATCTATCAGAGTTAAGTAGTACAGACAGGTATCGAATTCCATCGTTCATCCGTGAGCAATAGGAGATTACTTTATGGACAAGCACAAAGACTAGTAATCGCTGAGCTCTAAGGCTTAGCTATTACTAGTCTAGTGGATAAAGAGAAGGGTCGCGTACTTTAGGGGTTAACAACTGCGTTGAACAGTTCGACGGGTTCTGTACTGGCGAGGATAACCGCGTAGCTCAGCCGATCAAAGGTCTTATAGACCAACAGGGTCCCAATGTCGTTGCCTGGGATAGTTAGTCTCTCCTGATTCAATAGGGTTCGCATTCTTTCCTTGAAGGGCATCTTTTCCCGCTCAAGCTCATCACGCATGCTAGTGCCTTCTTTCTGAATTGACAATATATCACCAACTATCAAGTCGTCGTCTACGCCTAGATTAATCACGACCGTGTCCAACTGTGAGGCTAGGGTTTCCTCGCCAAGGAAAGCGACGGTCTGACCAGACATCTCAGCGCTTGGCTCAGCGGGGAAAATGGTGGCATTAATGCTCGATTCTTCTCTGATTAGTAAGTGGTCACCAGCCCGGATCTCCTTGGTACCATTGTTCACTAACAGTTTTTCAGGTCAGGGGCAATGTTTTCAATGACACTTGCGAAGCCTAGATATTCGACCTCCAGACCCAGCACTTCTTCTTCGGTTGTGCTCACGAGACCAAATATACGCTTTCTTTCCAAGCCATCCCCGTAATAGGTTCGACCGGCACGGTATATTTCAAATGTCGTTGTTCCCGTAGAGAAAGACCCACGGACAAATATTTCATCGCCAGTGCCTATCGCAAGATTGTTGCCTTCGTTCGCGACGATATAAGGCGCAGCGTCGTATTCGGCGACACTAATGATCCTGTTTCGGGTAAAACTGTTCTCAATGGACTCCAATGGAATAGCGGGTATAGCGCTTTGCAGTGCCTCTTCTCGAATCTGAGGAGAAACCATTTCTACTTCACGGTCACCTCGCTGCACAAAGACACGTGGTGTTCCGCCCAATATGCTGAGCTTTAGAGTATCACCAGGATAGATAAGATCGGGGTTATCTAAGTATTCATCCGGCTGCCAGATATCAACCCAACGTTCGGGATCTCGCAGGAATTGGCCGGCAATTTCCCATAAAGTGTCGCCTTCTTCCACAACATAGCTGCTCGGATAGTCATCTACGAGCATGCTCGTTTGGCCATGTGCAGACATCAATGTGCTCAAGCTGGCTAGGCCTATGGCCACAGCCAATAATAGTTGTCTGATTCCCAAATTTTTCATTGTTTGTCTTCCGCGCTAAAAAGCGTTGAGTTCCTATGTTAGCAATACGTTATAATTATCACTAGAAGCAGTTCACATACTGCGCACACTATTTCTGTAGGCTTTCACGACCATGTCAATTTTACAAATTCTGGAATTTCCTGACCCCAGACTAAGAAAAATAGCCGAACCCGTTACTGTTTTCGACGAAAAGCTAGAAGTCTTGATCGAAGATATGCTCGAAACGATGTATGAGGCCGAGGGTATCGGGCTTGCCGCAACTCAGGTAAACGCTCATAAACGTCTTCTGCTAATAGATGTATCGGAGGATCGGAATGCTGCTCAAGTATTTATTAATCCAGAAATTGAGATTCTTGAGGATGAGTTATCCGAATATGACGAAGGTTGCCTCTCCGTACCTGGTTTCTATGAAACCGTGTCGCGGCCTAGTTCCGTAAAAATTACAGCACAAGACACCAAGGGCGAGAAGTTCGAACAGCTAGCCGAGGGCATCCTCGCAACCTGCATTCAGCACGAAATAGACCATCTCAATGGCAAGTTGTTCGTCGACTATCTCAGCACATTAAAGAGGCAGCGGATTCGCAGCAAGCTCGAGAAAGAACACAAGAAGTCTGCCTGAGGTAATGGAATAGTGCGAATCTGTTTTGCGGGAACACCTGCTTTCGCGGCTGCACATTTGCAGGCCTTGCTGAAGGCCGGTCATCATGTGACTACAGTATACACCCAACCTGATCGCCCGGCCGGCCGCGGCAAGAAGTTGCAAGCAAGCCCCGTCAAACAAATCGCTCTAGAAAATAAACTGCCGATTTTTCAACCCCTAAGTCTGAGACCTATCGAAGAAGCTGAGTCATTAAATTCGCTTAACATAGACCTGATGGTCGTCGTGGCTTATGGTCTAATCCTTCCACAATCCATACTCGATATCCCGAAGCTTGGCTGCCTAAACGTACACGCATCATTGCTACCTCGTTGGCGCGGCGCTGCACCAATAGAACGCGCGCTTCTAGCAGGAGATAAGGAGTCGGGTGTCACTATTATGCAAATGGATGAAGGCCTAGACACCGGCGCCATGTTGAATAAAGAAGTCGTACAAATAGGCGCAAATGATAACCGTATCGACTTAGAGAATAAGCTACAAATAGCGGGTCAAACGGCGCTTTTACGAACCCTTGACGACTTAGAGAACTATCAATCACACGCTACGATTCAAGACGATGAAGAAAGTAGTTACGCAGCGAAACTGGATAAGTCGGAAGCATTAATAGATTGGCGCTTAAGTGCGTCCGAGATAGATCGGCAAGTTCGCGCAGGCATAGGAAGAAATCCTGCCTATGCGATTCTAAATGATCAGCGCCTTCGAATTCTTGAGGCATCTGTGTCTCCAAGTAACTACAGTGTCGAACCTGGACAGATAGTAGAAAATGATAAAGCACACTTCATGGTAAGTTGTGGTTCTGGAGCGCTGACTGTAAATCGTGTGCAGCTACCAGGAAAGAATGTTGCTACGGTAAAAGACATCAGCAATTCTCGTCCGGATTTTTTTGCTCCCGGCGTAACATTTGACTGTGGACAATCGAAATAAAATGGGTAATAGCAGAGCCATTGTTGCAAAGATTCTCTGTTCCTTGCTTAACGACCGTGGTTCGCTGAATACCCTGCTTACTAATCATAAAGACCACCCTGAGTTTGCTCTGATTCAAGAGAGTTGTTACGGCTGCTGTCGCTGGTACTTTGCTCTGGAATCCTTGCTTGGGCAACTGCTCAACAAACCAGTCAAGAAGCAAGACCTGGATATTAAGTGTTTGATGATTTGTGCGATCTATCAGCTTAGGGAGCTGGAAGTTGCAGAATATGCCGTTATCAATGAATCCGTTTCTGCGACCTTGGCCTTCAAAAAACCCTGGGCGAAGGGCTTGGTGAATGCTGTCCTGCGCGGCTATCAACGTAAGAAAGGCGAGCTTGAACAATCTTTGACTGCTGATCAGTCAAATAGAGACCTGGCATTTCCGAGCTGGTTAGAATCCGAAATTAACGATCAGTGGCCAGAGCAAGCGCTATCTATCTTCCAGAACAGTAACCAGCGCCCGCCAATGACCTTACGGGTCAATCTGGCTAGGAATTCCCGAGAGCAGTATCTTGAGTCCCTGAATCAGGCTGGTGTTGGCGCTAGTGTCGGTGACTTAAGCGACTCCGCCCTTTATCTACATAAGCCAGCTCCCGTCGCCGATTTACCAGGCTTCGTCGAAGGAAAGGTAAGCGTACAGGATGAGGCCTCGCAGCTCGTACCAAGTTTACTGCAACTCGAGTCAGGTCAGCAGGTCCTCGACGCCTGTGCCGCTCCCGGTGGCAAGAGCTGTCATATACTTGAAAGTGAATACTCACTTACTAAATTAACCTCTATAGACATGAGTCAGGCAAAGCTCGACCGGATTCGCGAGAATTTAGAAAGGCTGGGGCTAGAGTCGAATTTAGTCGCTGCAGATGCCAGCGAAACCGACTCCTGGTGGGATGGAAATCAATTCGATCGCATTCTACTAGATGCCCCTTGCTCGGCAACCGGTGTCATTCGACGGCACCCGGATGTCAAATTGCTCAGGAAGCCTGAGCAGATCGAAAACCTAGCAGAAATTCAATCCAGCTTGCTGACTAAGCTGTGGCCTTGTCTAAAACCTGGCGGTCTGTTGCTATATACCACTTGTTCTCTGCTAAGGCAGGAAAACGAAGAGACCATTCGGCACTTCCTCGATTCTACTGAAAGCGCTAAATATCAAGCCATAGCAGCCGATTGGGGAGTAGAATGTGCTTTCGGTAGACAACTCCTGCCTGGCACAAATTCAGGCCCTGATGGCTTCTTCTATGCAGTACTACGAAAAGAGTTGCCTTAAGAGTTACGAAGAGAGTTTGCGTAGAATTTCTAGAATCATTCGTTCGATCAATAGTGTAAGGCCAGCATGAAAATAATAATCCTCGGTGCCAACCCGGTTGGCAGCGCTCTCGCCGAAACCCTAGCAAATGAGGCCAATGATATTACCGTTGTCGATGCTGACACCGAGAAGCTCCGCGAACTCAAAGATCACATCGATATTGGCACCGTAGCTGGCCATCCTTCTCACCCGGATATATTAGAGAAGGCGGGCGGTCATGATGCCGACATGATCATTGCTGTGACCGAAAGCGACGAAACTAATATGGTCGCCTGTCGCGTAGCCTATTCTCTGTTTCAGACGCAGAAGAAGATCTGTCGCATTCGAGCCCCCTCCTATCTAGATACAGATAAGCTGTTCGGTCAGCACGGCATTGCTGTGGATACCGTTATCAGCCCCGAGCTAATTGTCTCTAGCGACATTGAACGCCTACTGGAGCTTCCTGGCTCACTGCAAGTATTGGACTTCGCAGACGGCAAGGTACAGCTCGTGGCGGTAAAGGCATTCTACGGCGGCCCTCTGGTTGGACAAGAAATTCGATTGCTGCGCCAACACATGCCCTCCGTAGACACACGTGTGGCAGCGATCTTCCGCAAGGACCGCCCGATTATTCCCGAAGGCTCTACGGTCATCGAAGCTGATGATGAAGTCTTTTTTGTCGCAGCACAGAAAGATATTCGTGCCTGCATGAGCGAACTGCGACGCATGGACAAACCCTATAAGAGATTGATGATCGCCGGCGGTGGCAATATCGGTATGCGCCTAGCCGAGAGTGTGGAAGGTCGCTATCAAGTTAAAATTATTGAAAGAAGCCCCGAGCGCTGCTCCCTAATCTCTGAAACATTAAGCCATGCCGTCGTGCTAAATGGCGAGGCATCTCAACGTGACCTTCTGTTAGAAGAAAACATCTCTGATACCGATGTGTTTCTCGCGCTCACGAACGACGACGAAGCGAATATCATGTCCTCGCTGTTGGCCAAGCGGCTAGGCGCGAAGAAAGTCATGGCACTAATAAACAATCCTGCCTATGTCGACCTCGTACAGGGTGGCGAGATAGATATTGCTATCTCGCCACAGCAGGCAACAATTGGAAAGCTGCTCGCTCACGTTCGGCGTGGCGATGTGGTAAATGTGCACTCTCTACGTCGGGGAGCCGCCGAAGCGATGGAGGCTATCGCGCACGGCGATGCGGCTTCATCTAAAGTGGTCGGCCGGGCTATCGAAGATATCGATCTTCCAGAAGGCACAACGATTGGAGCGATCGTCCGCGATGACGAGGTTCTCATCGCTCATGACAGGACTGTAGTCGAAGCTGACGATCATGTGATCTTGTTTCTTGTAGATCGCAAGCAAATCCCTGAAGTGGAACGGCTGTTCCAAGTTGGTTTCAGCTTTTTCTAAAGCTACGAGAAACTATGCACGCCTCAATCATCGTAAAAATATTAGGACTATTGCTAATGCTCTTTAGTGCATTAGGTAATTTGCCACCCTTGCTCGTCTCAACTATTTATGCTGATGGTATGGCAGGCGTCTTTATAGATTCCCTACTCATTCTTTTTAGCATTGGTTTTTTGATGTGGCTGTCAACCATTAGATCGCGAGCAGAACTCGGCACGCGAGACGGTTTTTTAGTCGTTACTTTATTCTGGGTAGTGTTGGGTACTGCGGGCTCTTTACCGTTTATATTCTCCTCTGCAGTAGAATTGTCCATTACCGATGCAGTATTCGAGTCACTGTCCGGCCTTACAACCACCGGCGCGACAGTGATATCCGGCCTAGATGATTTACCCAAATCGATACTGTTTTATAGACAGCAACTACAGTGGCTGGGTGGCATGGGCATCATCGTATTAGCCATGGCATTACTACCGATGCTGGGTATTGGTGGAATGCAGCTCTACCGAGCTGAAAGCCCGGGGCCGGTGAAAGACAATAAGCTGGTGCCTCGACTTGCCGAAACCGCGAAGGCGCTTTGGTACATCTATCTTACGCTGACAGTTGTTTGTGCACTCGCGTACTGGGTCGCTGGCATGGATCTATTCGATGCTATTAGTCATAGCTTCACCACCGTTGCAATCGGCGGCTTCTCTACTCATGATCTCAGCCTCGGTTATTTCGATAGCCCCGCTGTGGACACTATTGCAATCATATTTATGTTTATTGCAGGCGTGAATTTCGCGCTACATTTTACTGCTTGGCAGAGAAGAAAAATTAGCCACTATTTTTTCGATCCAGAATTTAAGTTCTATGCTTTTATTCTAGCTTCCGTCTCGGTAGTAACGGTCGCAGTACTGTATTTTTCGGATGTTTATTCGAGCCTATTTGAGTCCACAATAAAGGGTGTTTTTCAAGTTGTGTCTATGGCGACGACTACAGGGTTTGCAACGGCCGATTTCAATTCATGGCCGCTGTTTTTGCCCTATATGCTTCTTTACGCGGCCATCATTGGTGCCTGCGCCGGCTCCACTGGAGGCGGCATGAAAGTCATACGCATCCTGTTGATCTTTAAGCAAGGTTTTCGAGAGGTGCAACGATTGATTCATCCCCGCGCTGTGATACCTATCAAGCTTGGAGGCCAGCGCATATCGGATCGGATAGTGGAATCTGTGTGGGGATTTTTTGCAGTCTATGTCATGGCTTTCATGGTTATGCTGCTGGCACTACTTGCAACTGGTCTCGATATTGTTACGGCCTTTAGTGCTGTAGGCGCATGTATAAATAATCTAGGCCCGGGCCTCGCCGATGTGGCGGTGACTTACGGAGAGCTGCCTGCTGCGGCAAAGTGGATATTGTGTTTTGCGATGTTGTTGGGGAGATTGGAGATTTTTACTTTGTTGGTGTTGCTTACTCCAATGTTTTGGAAAAGATAGTCACTGTTCGTTTTCCTATCATTAACGTACTAACGGCTTAGCTATGGTGCGGCTCTCAAGTTGAGCATCACCAATGTTCTGGAAAAGATAGTCTCTACCTCGTTTCTTTATCCGTTATGTACTAACGGCCTAGCTATGGTGCGACTCTCAAGTTGAGCATCTCCAATGTTTTGGAAGCGTTAAAAAATTAGTAAAACTTTTTCCCATCGGGCTGTTTTCGAAAACGTTTGTATTCCCACTGATACTGTTCCACAGCCATAAGGACACAGTCTTCAACTGATTTATTGAGCCCCTGAATAGATACCAGAAGATCTTTGTCGTAGATCGCCATATCCGCTTCGCGAATGACGAGCTTAAACCCCTTTCCTTTAGCTAGGCGTACCACGAAACCGCTGAAGACTCTGGCCTGTGAGCGCGCCACTAATTTGCTTACTAGCGTCATCGTTAGCGCCTGTTCGCCGAAAAATTTAGCGAACTCTCCGCTCTCATCGTTCGGAACTTGGTCAGGCAACACACCCACGAGCTCTCCTCTTTGCAATGCTTTAAGCACTAAAGACACTCCCTTTCGGTCAGTCGGAGCTAGCTTCATTCCGCCACGGCACCGAATGCGTTGTAGCAGACGATCTAACGCAGGTAGTTTCGGCGGCTGATACATGAATGTCGATTTAATATTCTGGCTGACATACACGGCGAGGATCTCCCAATTGCTGAGATGGGGCGCTACTAAGATGACACCTTGGCTACCATTCACGGCCTGCTTAAACTCTTCAAGGCCTTCAGTCTGGGTTACCAGCTCATAGGTCTTCTCGACAGGTAACATCCATGATTTGCCCATCTCCATTGCAGTACAGGCAGTACTCGTTAGACTCTCTCTCGCTAATCGAGAAATTTCCTTGGCAGACAGGTCTGGAAAACAAACTCTTAGGTTTTTAAATGTCGTGTCTCGTGCTCTATTGGGAACATAGTAGAGCATTGCCCCCCAAGCAGAGGCCATCCCATGAAGAACCCTCATAGGTAGCCTCGCCGTTATAATTAGAAAGGCAAGTAAGAGGTAATACTTAAGTATCGCGATAACGGTTTCTCAACTAGGATCGATTTGATCAGATGGAAATGGAAGCATAATTCTCGCACAGACACAATCTACTCAATCTTCACCACTATCGCCTTATCTGAGCTGCCGCTGGATTAGTTCGGGATAATCGAGGATAATTGCAAGCCTTTGACTTCATAGTAATTTAACGAGATAGACTATTCAAATCTATCCAAGAAAATCGGCCAGCGCGTGAACAAAAATTTAGATAGCAGCACCTTTCAGGGACTCATTTTTGCCTTACAACAGTTTTGGGCGGATCAAGGCTGCGTCATCATGCAACCACTTGATATAGAAGTGGGCGCAGGAACCTTCCATCCGGCTACGTTTTTGCGTGCCATCGGGCCCGAGCCTTGGAACACCGCTTATGTTCAGCCCTGTCGGCGACCTACCGACGGTCGTTATGGCGAGAATCCAAATAGGCTACAGCACTACTACCAATTTCAGGTACTCCTGAAGCCCTCCCCCAAAAACATCCAAGAGCTGTATCTTGATTCATTGCGCTCTCTCGGGATCGATATGTCGATACACGACATTCGATTCGTCGAAGACAACTGGGAATCACCGACACTCGGCGCCTGGGGCTTAGGCTGGGAAGTATGGCTTAACGGCATGGAAGTAACCCAGTTCACTTACTTTCAGCAGGTAGGAGGCTTAGAGTGCTATCCGGTGAGTGGCGAAATCACCTACGGTATCGAACGAATAGCCATGTACCTACAGGGCGTCGATAGCATCTACGACATCGTGTGGACAGATGGCCCCGATGGCATAGTTACCTACGGTGATGTTTTTAAACAGAACGAAGTAGAGATGTCCGCATTCAATTTTGAACATGTCGATGTCGATGCCCTTTTCCGCAATTTCGATGATTGCGAGCGACAGTGCGAGGCTCTCATAGAGAAACATCTTGCACTCCCAGCCTATGAGCAAGTGCTGAAGGCCTCGCACTATTTCAATTTACTCGATGCCAGAAATGCCATCTCGGTAACAGAGCGACAACGCTTCATCCTTCGCGTTAGAACACTAGCACGCGCTGTAGCAGAGGCCTATTACGAGAGCCGCAAACAACTCGGTTTCCCGCTAGCTAGCGAAGCGCTGGCTAAGGAATTGTCGGAAAAATAGTCATGTCGAAACAACATTTTCTAGTCGAATTAGGCACAGAAGAATTGCCACCAAAAGCTCTGCTGAAGCTGTCGAAGTCATTCGAGGCCGGCGTAGTAGAAGGCCTTAAGAAAGAGTCCCTAGAACACGGTGAAGTACGCTCCTTCGCTACGCCTCGCCGTTTAGCCGTCTTGGTGTCCGCACTGGACGCGAAACAAGCCGACCGATTAGTCGAGAAATTTGGTCCAGCTGTAAAAGCCGCCTTCGATGCCGACGGCAATCCCACACGCGCGGCTAGTGGCTTTGCTAAGTCCTGCGGCGTTGAGGTCGCGGACCTAAGTAGAGCGGAGAAGGACGGCGTAGAGAAGCTCGCTTATTCTTCAACAGTATCTGGCAAGCCAACAAATGCACTCTTGCCTCCTATCGTAGATACCGCGCTCGCCAAACTTCCGATCCCGAAAAGAATGCGCTGGGGAGCCTCGCGGAATGAGTTCGTGCGACCTGTTCACTCGCTAGTGATGTTGTTCGGAGAAGAAGTCATTCCCTCAAAAATTTTAGGGATAGAGTCGGGGGCAAACAGTTTTGGTCATCGTTTTCACTATCCTGAAACAATACACATCAGCAAGGCAGAGGACTACGAAGCCCTTCTGTTAGAACCCGGCAACGTAGTCGCCGATTTTGCGAAACGCAGAGAACTGATCCGAAACGCGGTTCTGGCAGAAGGTGAAAAGCTCAATGCCAATACTGTCATAGATGAAGCACTTCTAGATGAGGTTACGGGACTCGTTGAATATCCGGTCGCCTTAACCGGCCGGTTCGACGAGTTATTTTTAGAAGTTCCTTCCGAAGCATTGATCCTCGCAATGAAGTCGCATCAAAAATGTTTCTACGTGCTGAATAAGGAAGGGGAGCTTCTACCGTATTTCGTGACGGTGAGTAATCTCCGCAGCAAGGATCCCTCTCAGGTCATCGAGGGTAACGAACGAGTAATTCGTCCTCGCCTAGCAGACGCCAAGTTCTTCTTTGAGACCGATAAACAAACAAGCTTAGAGAGCCGCTTAGATCAGCTGAAGAAAGTCGTTTTTCAGGCGAAGCTGGGCACTGTCTATGAGCGCACATTGCGCGTTGCTAGCCTTGCGAAGTTTATCGCAGCAAGTACAGGCGGGGATGAGACACACAGTGAAAGAGCTGCGATGCTCTCTAAATGTGACTTAGTTACGAATATGGTTGGCGAGTTTGCTGACCTGCAGGGCCTTATGGGCTCTTACTATGCTAGCAATGATGGCGAGCCTGAAGCTGTCGCTAGAGCCATCAACGAGCAATATATGCCGAGATATGCCGGCGACGACCTTCCTTCTTCCGCCATAGGCAGTATTTTAGCAATAGCTGACAAGCTCGATTCGATTGTAGGTTTGTTTGCCATCGGCCAACCCCCGACAGGCTCAAAAGATCCTTTCGCCCTGAGGCGGTCCGCCATTGGTGTCTTGCGTATATTGGTTGAGAATAAATTGGACCTAGACCTCATGGCTTGTATCGAGACTTCACTTAAGGGGTTCGACTCCCTAGAGAGTGACCCCGATACTGCCGACCAGGTTTTTGCGTTTATGCTGGAAAGGTTTCGCAGCTGGTATTCAGATGAGGGTATTTCCAGCAACGTTTTTCAATCCGTAATGGAGCTCAAACCCCGCAATCCCTACGATTTCGCGAAGCGAATACAAGCTGTATCTAATTTCGTAACCCTAGACGAATCAGCCGCATTGGCCGCTGCTAATAAGCGTGTCTCGAACCTTTTAGACAAGGCCGAAGCAACTTCTCTATCGATAGAGGTCAACGAAACACTGTTCGAAGTTGATGCGGAGAACCAGCTGTTTCAGCAACTACAGGATAAAGAGTTAAACACGGCGCCTTTGTTCGAAGCCGGCGACTATACTTCAGGCCTTGCAGAGCTTGCTAAACTTAAAGGCTCTGTTGATCGCTTTTTTGATGATGTGCTAGTAATGTGTGACGACAAGGCCGTGCAAGAAAATCGCATTGCTCTATTACAACGCCTACGTGGTATTTTCCTTAAAGTAGCGGACATTTCCTTCTTACACTCCTCTTAGTTCTAACTGGCCAAAGTGAGCGGCGATGAAGATTATAGTGCTAGATCGAGATGGTGTTATCAATCAAGATTCGGACGACTATATTCGATCTGCTGAAGAATTTATTCCTATTAAAGACAGCATTGCCGCAATCGCCAATCTATGTGCTGCGGGATATCGGGTTGTTGTGGCAACAAATCAGTCCGGATTAGCTAGAAAGTATTTTGATGAAGACCAACTTTCCGAAATGCATCATTTCTTATGTTCTATGGTGGAAGACGCGGGCGGTGTCATAGACGGTATTTTTTACTGTCCTCACCATCCCGATGAAGGCTGCTCTTGTAGAAAGCCGAGAACTGGCCTGTTAGACCAAATTGAACGTGAGTTCGACTGCGCACTCCAAGGTAGTTATTTTGTGGGCGATAGTCTAAAAGATATTGAGGCTGCTCAGGCGTTCAACTGTACACCTATCTTAGTTCGTACCGGCAAAGGTATGCTTACCGAGAAACATCTCTCTGATTCAAATGCTTCTTCCGTAGCCACATACGATAATTTGGCGTCCGCTGTTTCACACATACTTGATAATCAGCTCAATGACTAGAACGATTCTGGGTATTCGATCCTGTTTTTTTTACATCGGACATTATTCGGTCACTGTTTTCCTATCAGTTTTTTTCATTCTCTTGTTTCCTATACTTCCCCCCAAGGGTCGACATATTTTTGCCAGTCTCTGGTGCGGCTTCGTTCTAGGATGGTTGCGACTCTGTTGCGGTGTTAGGTATGTGGTGCACGGTGGCGAAAATTTGCCTAAGAATCCTGCTATTATCTTCGCCAATCATCAAAGTAGCTGGGAAACCATTCTATTTTATAAACTCGTTTTCCCTGTCTCGCCGATTTTAAAGAAAGAGTTAATCCAAATTCCTTTTTGGGGCTGGTCCATGCGCCTGCTTAAGCCTATCGCCATCGACAGAAGCAAACCGAGAGACGCTGCCCGTTCATTGTTAATTCAAGGCGTCGATAGGATTCAAAATGGAAATTCGGTAATCATTTTCCCGGAGGGTAGCCGTTCCAAATTCGGCAGCGTTAAGCGTTTCTCACGCGGCGGTGCAAAACTTGCCATAGCCGCAAACACAGGGATTATTCCGATAGCACATAATGCTGGACACTGCTGGCCAGCCCACGAGTTTATTAAGCGGCCAGGGCTGGTTACAGTGGTTATTGGAAAACAAGTAGATCTCGAGGGCCGAGATGCCAGCGAACTTACTGCCGATATTGAAGGCTGGATACGTAGGGAAGTAGCTAAGTTAAGCTAGCAATCAAGGATTGCCAGCTTAACTCGGCTCATCTGTAAATCTTTAAATATCCAGATTCTCTGCAGCTAGCGCATTAGCTTCGATAAATTCGCGCCGTGGCTCTACTTGGTCACCCATTAAAGTGTTGAAGAGCTGATCAGCCCCCATAGCGTCTTCAATAGTTACCTGCAGCATTCTTCTCGTATCCGGGTTCATTGTGGTATCCCAGAGTTGCTCTGGATTCATTTCGCCAAGGCCCTTATAGCGCTGTAAATAATGCCCTTTCATGGCGTCATTCGTGAGCCATTCCATCGCTTCGGCAAAAGAGGAAACTTCCTGCGTTTTCTCACCCCGTTTAACGAAAGCTCCTAATTCGATTAGGCCTTCTAAGGTTTGTCCAAGATCAGCAAGCGCGCGGTATTCGCCAGAATGAAAGAAGTCACGGCTGAAGCCAAAAGACCGTGCTAAACCGTGTAAATTCAGTTTAGCCTCCGGTAGGAATAGTTGTCGCTCCGCGTCTTTCTTGACTTCAAATGTATAGTTAACACTCACACTTGAGTACATTTCAGCAAATTTCTCGGCGAGCTCCTCCAACCACTTTTGCACTTTGGCTTCAGATTTCAAATCATCCTCGGCCAAGTTTTTGGTGAATATCATCGCTTCTAGGATCTCTGTTGGGTAGAGCCTCGCGAGCCGACTAATTATTGCATAGCTGTCGTTGTATTTTTTTACTAAAGATTCTAATGCATCACCGGTAATTCCTGGCGCATCGGAATTTACATGCAGACTCGCTCCTTCAAGAGCGATTTGAGCTTGGTATTCTGCAAGCTCGATATCGTCCTTCAGGTACTGCTCTTGTTTGCCCTTGCGAATTTTGTAGAGTGGCGGCTGCGCAATGAAAATATGGCCACGCTCGACTAGCTCCCGCATCTGCCGAAAGAAGAATGTTAGAAGCAGGGTTCGAATGTGAGAGCCGTCAACATCAGCATCGGTCATGATGATTATGCTGTGATAGCGTAGATTTTCAGGCGCGAATTCTTCACTACCTATTCCACAGCCAAGCGCCTTGATCAACGTTCCGATTTCTGCAGAACTCAGCATCTTGTCGAAGCGCGCTTTCTCGACGTTTAAGATCTTTCCCTTTAAAGGCAATATCGCCTGGTTTTTACGGTTTCTTCCCTGTTTTGCAGAACCTCCCGCCGAGTCACCCTCCACTATATAAATCTCGGAAAGTGCGGGGTCTTTCTCTTGGCAGTCGGCGAGTTTTCCCGGTAAGCCAGCAATATCTAACGCGCCTTTTCGTCGCGTCATTTCTCTAGCCTTACGCGCGGCTTCACGCGCACGTGCCGCATCTAGCATTTTTCCCACAATAAGCTTTGCGTCTTGTGGGTTCTCTAATAGATAGTCATTAAAGTGTGATGCCATTTCCTGCTCAACCACCGTTTTCACTTCAGATGAGACCAGTTTGTCCTTTGTCTGTGAAGAAAACTTAGGGTCCGGTACCTTCACAGAAATAATCGCTGTTAGCCCTTCTCGAGCATCATCCCCCGATGTGGCAACTTCTTTGCCCTTGCGAGTTGCCAACTCCTTGTCAATATAGCTTTTCAGTACTCGGGTCAGCGCCCCCCGAAAGCCTGCGAGATGGGTTCCGCCATCTCTTTGGGGGATATTGTTTGTATAGGGGAATATATTTTCCTGGTAGGAGTCATTCCACTGCAGCGCAACTTCAACCGTAATGCCGTCTTCTTCGCGCTCTGAGCTGAAGTAAAACGCTTTATTCACCGCAACTTTATTTTTGTTTAGGTAATCAACGAAGGCTCTTAGACCGCCCTCATATTTGTACAGGTCTTCTTTGCCCGTTCGCTCATCGGTAAGCCGAATAGCGACTCCAGCGTTAAGAAATGCTAACTCACGTAGCTTCTTCGCGAGAATATCGTAGTGAAACTCAACATTCGAAAACGTTTCTGTAGAGGGCTTAAAGTGGCATTCGGTGCCAGAAGTGGCTGTTTCGCCGACTACAGCAAGCGGAGCGCTAGGAACGCCGTGAACATAGTCCTGTTCATGGACCTTGCCCTCGCGTCGAATAGTTAGTTTTAATTCTTCGGAGAGCGCGTTTACTACCGAAACGCCCACACCATGGAGCCCGCCTGATACCTTATAGCTGTTGTCGTCAAACTTTCCGCCAGCGTGTAGGACCGTCATGATCACTTCCGCCGCAGAGACGCCTTCTTTGTGCATCTCGGTCGGTATCCCGCGCCCATTATCAGAAACAGTTACCGTTTCGCCGATGTGAATAGTCACTTGCACTTCATCGCAGTGGCCTGCCAGCGCCTCATCGATTGAATTATCAACTAGCTCGAATACCATGTGGTGTAGGCCGGTGCCGTCATCGGTGTCACCTATATACATTCCAGGTCTTTTTCTCACCGCATCGAGGCCCTTTAGAACCTTGATACTATCGGAGTTATATTCGCTGTTGGACTCTTCACTCATACTTCTACTCCAGGGCATTGGTTAGCAGGCACTATCGGCTGCCTTCCCCTTAATATCGGATAATTTGGCTAAAAATCAAGCCCTTATTGTACCACGTTCCACGTGGAACGTTGCCAGTTTGGACTGGCCAGAGAGGCTATCCAAAACACCAGAAATCTCAACACAGGTAAGGAAAATTTGCCCCCCCATACTCACAAGCTGTGAAAGAATGGCAGCCCTATTGTCATGATCAAGCTCGGATGGCAGGTCATCAACCAGGAAAATACAGCTTCTATCGAGCGCCTGGCTGAGCAACAGCCCTTGAGCGATCTTCATGGCACTGACCAATATCTTTTGTTGACCTCTAGACAAGATGTCAACGGCCTTATTACGGCCGATTTTGAAAGACAAGTCTGCCCTATGCGGCCCATTCTGTGTTGCTCCATAGCGGAGATCGATATCCCTATTCTCCAACAAGATATCCCCTAGCTCTCTATCGGCATCCCATCCCGGCTCATAGCCTATCTCAAGCACATCAACATCGACGCCATTCATGTTTCGATAAAGCTCTAGGAACAAGGGAAGAAAAAGCTGGAAGTACTCTTGCCGGGCTCTATGTACCTCACTTGCCGCCAAACAGAGCTCTGAATCCCAGGCTGCGATTTGCTCAAAGTCTGGGGAGCGCTGTTTTAATAACAGGTTCCTATTTGCGATAGATTTCTTTGTGCGTCGCCAGTTTTCTACGAAACTGTGTTCCACGTGAAACACGCCCCAGTCTAGAAACTGCCTCCTTGCTTTGGGGCCGCCTTCCAGCAATAGAAAGGAAGTCGAATCGAGAATTTGGCAAGGCAACTCTCTGGCAACATTCTCCCAATTAGCTTGCTTCTCTGATTGAAACTTCAATTGCTGTTTTTGCCTGCGAGACTTACTAAGGCCAATCTCTTTGCCATCGCCAAGCCTAGCAAAAACAACCGCCTCTTCTTCATTATTATTAATTAGCGGTTCAAGCTTGCTGGTACGAAAGGATCTTCCACTGGCTAATAGATGAATTGACTCGAGAATGCTTGTTTTGCCCGAGCCGTTCTCACCGTGCAGAATATTCACAGTAGGAATAGGCTCGATTTCTAGGCCTGAAATATTGCGGACCGCAGTAACGGCAAGCTTCTCAATAATACTCATAAGTAGGCAAACCGAAGTTGCGCCTTCAATACGCGATAGGTATCTATAAGCGCATCGGCATTACAACGTACAAAGCATCGCTACCTTCTTCGGCCTCTAGCAATGCACTACTATTGGGATCTGACAGCGTAATTCGCGCCCGTTTACTCTTCAGCGTAGAAAGAACATCAATTAGGTAGCTCACATTGAAGCCGATCTCAAGGGAGTCGCCTTCATACTCGACGGAAACAATCTCTTCCGCCTCCTCCTGCTCTGGGTTATTAGCAAGAATTTTTAGTTCGCCGTTAGATAGCATCACACGCACACCGCGATACTTCTCATTAGATAGTATCGATGCCCGAGAAAATGCCTGCCGCAATTCTTGGCAGTTTCCGAGAAGCACCTTATTTCCGCCTTTCGGTAAAACTCGGTTGTAGTCGGGAAATTTTCCGTCTACTAATTTTGAGGTGAAGGTGAATGCCGGCACGCTTGCTCGAAGATGGTTCTGACCAAAAGTAAGCGATATCTCGCCAGAGTCATCGGTCAATAGACGCGCCATTTCCATGATCCCCTTTCGAGGTAATATCAGTTGCTGCGAGTCGGAGATGGGATTGCTCATATTGAGCGTTTCCATGGCTAGACGATGGCCATCGGTAGCAACGACACGCAGATAGTCAGCTGCTACTTCAAACAACATACCATTCAGGTAATACCGCACGTCTTGCTGGGCCATTGCGAAACTAGTGCTGTCTAGCAATTCACGCAGTTTACTTTGCGACATATTAATAGAAAACGTATCTGGCTCCTCGTCCACTGCAGGAAACTCTGCGGCTGGCAGGGTAGTGAGTGTAAACCGACTGCGCCCAGACTTCAGTGTCACCTTATTCTCGGTAAGTGATAACTCGATAATCGCGTCGTCAGACAGGGATTTGCAAATATCCAATAGTTTGCGCGCCGGGACCGTCACCGCACCTGGTGTATGTGCCTGGTCGACAGTAACTCGACCAAGCAATTCGACCTCGAGATCTGTTCCGGTGAGTGATAGCTCACTGTCTTTCAATTCCAAAAGAACGTTGGAGAGAACTGGTAATGTTTGTCGTCTCTCGACAACACCACTAACTAATTGCAGGGGCTTTAAAAAAGCCTCTCTTGAAATAACAAAATGCATTTCTTTGCTTTCCTTATCTATCTAAGCTGAGATCTTCTAAACACTACCGCAGGCACTAACTCGATAGTGATCTCAACAAATTATTATAGTCTTCTTGTATATCAATAGAGCTGCCACGGAGTTTCTTAACTTGCTTACAGGCGTGCATCACCGTTGTATGGTCCCTGCCACCAAAGGCATCGCCAATTTCCGGCAAGCTATGATTAGTCAATTCTTTAGAAAGGCTCATGGCCACCTGGCGAGGTCTAGCCACTGATCGATTGCGACGCTTCGAGAGCATATCCGCCATCTTTATCTTGTAATACTCGGCAACGGATCGTTGAATGTTGTCGATCGTTACTAACTTATCTTGCAGAGAAAAAAGGTCGCGAAGTGCTTCCTTTATAAGGTCTAGGTCAATTTTCTGGCCAGTGAAATTAGAGTGCGCAATGACGCGCTTCAACGCCCCTTCTAGCTCTCGGACATTCGATCGAAGGCGTTGTGCTATAAACATGGCAACATCATTCGGTAGCTCAATATTAGAGAGCGCCGCCTTGTTCATAAGAATCGCAGCCCTAGTCTCCAGTTCCGGCGGCTCGACAGCAACGGTAAGTCCCCAGCCAAATCTAGATTTCAATCTTTCTTCCAGGCCATTTATTTCTTTGTGGTAGCGATCACAGGTCAATATGATCTGCTGCCCGCCCTCGAGCAGGGCATTGAAGGTATGAAAGAATTCTTCTTGGGATCGCTCTTTTCCCGCGAAAAATTGAATATCATCAATCAGCAGGGCATCTACGGAGCGATAGAAGCGTTTAAATTCATTAATAGCATTCAATTGCAGCGCCGTAACCATGGTGGCAACGAAAGTCTCAGAATGTAGATAAACAACCTTTGCACCAGGCTTTTTCGCTACCAAATAATTGCCAATCGCATGCATTAAGTGAGTCTTACCTAACCCCACACCCCCATAAATAAAGAGGGGGTTATAGGCATAGCCAGGATTTTCCGCAACCTGCATCGCAGCCGCTCTGGCGAGCTGGTTAGACTTGCCCTCAACAAAATTATCGAAGGTATTATCAGCATTCAGGGCGCCTCGATGTCTTAGCTTGCCCTCGATAACAATGTCGACATTACGCCTTTCCGAATCCATCGCCCTACTAGAATTCAGGGCTATCGCCGGTGTCACGGCCGCTTGTTTCTTTACTTGATCATTGGGATCGCCTGCCACGATGATCCTCTCAATGGCTTTAGGCTCACTGGGCTTAGCTACTGCATGTGTGTTCATTGCAGCGCGCTGGGATGCATCCCCATCAAAGACTTCCAATCGAATCTCGGGGGAAGTCTCATGAGACTCAGCTACAATTTCTGCTATCCGCGGTAAGAACTTCCCTTTTACCCAATCTTGAATGAATCGATTAGGAGCAAAAATATGCAAGACAGACGAATCCAGTTCTGCATGTAGTGGTCTTATCCACGTATTGAATTGTTGAGAGGGTAGTTCTGCTTTCAAGCAGTCGATGCATTCTTGCCAGATTGGTAAAGCCACGTTTTCTTGCCCACATGAATTATTATTTTTCTAAAACAGGCGGCAATTCTAGCGGCTAAGACAAGAGTTATCCACTGCCACGAAGTTCGAAAACCCGTTTTTTCAATCTATTTTTATCCTTTATATATCAATGGCTTAAATACATTTTTCTGCTAAAAGCCGAGTGAAAAACCACATTTATTCACAGCTAGTCTTGGTGCTTGTTGATAACAAAGCTGTGGATAAGTTGTGACTAATTTCTGGATGAAATTGTAAGTATTTGTTTTAGCAAGCCATCTGCAACTAAGCGCTCAGTTTTTGTTCCTTGATCAACTCACTCGGTCCTTTATTAATGGCGCTTTGGCGTTGCATGTTGCCACTAAACCCTCTAGAATTCGCGGTCCTATTTTCGAACCGTTTCGTTCGGTTTGTAATTGAAGAATCGGATGAATCGATATGAAAAGAACATTCCAACCAAGTGTATTAAAGCGAGCTCGAACTCACGGTTTTAGAGCGCGTATGGCAACTAAAGGCGGCCGTCTTGTTATCAAGAGACGTCGTGCTAGAGGACGCGCCAAACTATCAGCATAAGCTCTGCTTTCTCTGCTGTTCGATGATTAACTAATCAAATGAAAAGAGAGATCGATGCGTGGCTGAGTTTGGCTTTCCTAAAACTTCTCGGCTATTAAACGCTGCAGACTATAAAGCTGTATTCAGTAACGCTCAGTTCAAGGTCTCCTGTCGCCAATTTCTAGTGCTAGCTAATCGCAGCGATAGATCCAGCGCTAGAATGGGCCTAGTCATTGCGAAGAAGAACGTTGCCTTAGCTGTGCAGCGGAATCGGATAAAGCGCCAGCTACGAAACACATTTCGGCATAATAAAGAGCTATTAGACCGGCTAGATTTAGTCGTGTTGGCTCGAAAAAGTGCAGATAAGCTAGACAATAAAGAGCTAAAGGCAACGATTGATTCTTTATGGCTGGACCTACAGGGCAAGATGAAAAGGGCTACAGCGAAAAGCCAGGACGACAGGTAAAAAACTATCATGTTGGACAAACTACTAATTCGACTTATCAAAACTTATCAGTCTAGTTTGAGTTTGCTCATTGGCAATCAGTGCCGCTTTTACCCCACATGTTCGCAATACACCATCGATGCAATTAAAATTCACGGCTCTCTGCGAGGCTCCGCACTAGGTGTTCGTCGCATCTGCAGCTGCCACCCTTTTCACGAAGGGGGTCACGACCCCGTTCCCAAGAGTTCGAGCCGCAAGGTCGCTGGACTGAGTAAGTAAATACCATGGATTTAACTAAATTTGGCCTTTATACGGCTTTAGCTGTTGTCACCTATTTAATGCTGCTGCAGTGGCAGGAAGACTATCCTCCAACTATTGATGATGGCAGTTCATCTCGCATCGAAATGCCGCAGATACCCAATACGCAAAGCGATAGTTTGACTAGCAGTGATTTGCCCAGCGATGTTCCTGCTGGGGCTCCTCCCGTCGTTACAAGCCCTAATGTTACAGGCAACGCCGACACACCTACCGTCGCTGCTGTAAGTAGCCCGAGTGCTGCCGCCACAAGCAACGCCGCGGATCTCATTTCTGTTCGCACAGACACCTTTGATATTCTCATAGACCCAAATGGTGGGGACATCGTCCACCTAGCACTGCCGCTGTATCTAAAACAAATAGATGTTGCAGATGACCCCTTTGTTCTACTAGACAACCAAGTTGGTCGCGAGTACATAGCGCAGAGTGGACTCATTGGAGAGAATGGTGTCGACAGCGGTGGCCGCGCCATCTATAGAACATCGTCCAGCAGCTATAGCATGAGTGAGTCTGCCGATAGTCTGAATGTAGACCTAGTCACAAGCACTGCCGATGGCGTCGAAGTAACAAAGCGCTATAGCTTCAATCGTGACAGCTACCTTATTGATATTAGCTTCATCGTCAACAACCGTTCTGCGGAAAACTGGCAGGCTAACGCATTCGGCCAGATTAAAAGGGATGCCTTCGATGACCCCAGCGATGCCGGTGGTTTCGGCAGAACCTATCTTGGCTTTGTAACAACCATTGCCGATGATCCGTATATAGAAATTGAGTTTGAAGATATCGATGACAATGGCAGTTCAAGCTTAGAGACCGCGGGTGGTTGGATGGCTTTTAGCCAACATTACTTCATCTCCGCGTGGGTGCCTGACGTAGAGTCACTAAATCGCCTCACCACAAGGAAGAACGGTAGCAATCAGTATTATGGCGAATTCACCAGTAGCGCTTTTCAAGTAGCAGCTGGCGAAAGTGGTAACCACACGATTCAATATTACGCCGGACCGAAAGACCAATACGTCTTAAGAGATATTTCTCCAGGGCTCGATAAAACCATCGACTACAGCTTCCTCTGGTTTATCGCTAGCCCCATTTATTGGCTACTCTCGAGAATTAACTCCGTGGTTGGTAACTACGGCATCTCGATAGTTCTACTCACCATCGTAGTGAAGTCTGCTTTCTACAAACTATCGGAAACCCAATATCGCTCTATGGCGGGTATGCGAAGACTGATGCCTAAGATGCAGCAACTCAAAGAGAGTTACGGCGACGATAAGATGAAGTTGCAGAAAGCCACTATGGACCTTTATAAGAAAGAGAAGATAAACCCCTTTGGCGGTTGTTTGCCCATGCTGGTTCAGATGCCTGTATTTATCGCGCTCTACTGGGTATTACTCGAGAGTGTAGAGCTGCGTCATGCGCCTTTCATGCTTTGGCTTACCGACCTGTCAGTGCGTGATCCTTTCTTCATCCTGCCGCTACTCATGGGGGCGACGATGTATCTGCAGACCACCCTCAGCCCAACGCCAGCCGACCCTATGCAGGCCAAGGTGATGAAAATGATGCCCGTTATGATGACCATACTCTTTCTCTGGTTCCCGGCTGGACTGGTGCTTTATTGGTTAACTAATGGCGGTTTGGGTATACTGCAGCAGTGGTACATCACAAGAAAGATCGACGCGGCTTACGCAGCGAAGAAGGCCTAGGCCCTATACTGTGCCTGCCTCAATGATTGAGGCAGGCTCGCCACCCCTTTAGTTTGTAATTCTTCTGCTCTGAACATGTTGATAGATGCCTATGTCCCCAGAAGAAATATCCCAAGTAGAAACTGATACCATCTGCGCAATCGCGACCGCTCCGGGCCGCTCAGGTGTAGGAGTCATCAGGGTTTCCGGCCCGCTCTCTCTTATCATTAGTGAGCAGATGCTGGGTTTTATCCCGACCGCAAGACATGCCCACTTTTGCAATTTCCTCGATAGTGCTGGTCAGACTATTGATCAAGGTATTGCTCTTTTCTTCAGCACACCAAATTCCTTTACTGGAGAAGATGTCTTGGAGCTGCAGGGCCACGGGGGCATGTACGTATTAAAAGAATTGCTCGACCGTGCCGTTCAGCTGGGTGCTAGACTCGCCAGCCCTGGTGAATTCTCAGAGCGTGCTTTTCTAAACAACAAGATAGATCTAGTACAAGCCGAGGCGATTGCCGATCTAATTGAGTCCAATTCAAAACAAGCCGCAAAATCTGCGCTACGCACATTGCAGGGCGAGTTTTCCAATAAGATAGAAAACCTCCAACGACAACTAATAGAAGCAAGAGTGCACATAGAAGCCACCATCGACTTCTCCGACGAAGACATTGATTTCGTCAGTGACAATAAGGTTGAAGAGTCTCTACAAACTATTTTCGAGTCTATAAGCTCTACGCTAGCTCAGGCTAAACAAGGCGCCTTATTAAAAGAGGGTATTAATGTTGTTATCGCGGGCAAGCCAAATGCCGGCAAGTCTAGTCTACTAAATGCCCTCTCCGGCCTAGATAGCGCGATAGTCACTGATATTCCCGGTACTACTAGAGACCTGCTCACCGAAGAGATCAACATAGATGGGCTACCGGTGCACATCATAGACACCGCTGGGATTAGGATTAGTGCTGATGTCGTTGAGCAGGAGGGCTTGAGGCGTGCTCAGTTGGCCATGGAGCAAGCGGATCTGTTACTGCTAATTGTAGATAAATCAGAGAATGAGCAAGATGTGGAAAAGCTGTTAGCACCACTTGTATTACTAACTGATAAGTCAATTAAAGAGCTAAACTATCTACAAAATACCGCGATTATCTACAATAAGATCGACCTGCTAAAAAAGGAGAAAGAGGGCCTCTCAACGACTAAGTGTTTGGATCACCTCATACCAACCATAAGTCTCTCTGCGAAAAAAAATACCGGAATCAATTTACTTCAGGGGTATATAAAAGAAGCGATTGGCTTTAACGCTACAGAAGAAGGGGCCTTCATCGCAAGACAGAGGCATCTATCCGCATTAACCAATGCGAGAGAGCTACTTACCTCTGCGCTACAGCAATTAGAAACTCGATCTTCGTTGGAACTAATAGCCGAAGATCTACGTTTCGCACAGGTACAACTTGGAGCAATAACTGGTGAATTTACCAGCGATGATCTGTTAGGAGAAATTTTCTCCAATTTCTGCGTTGGAAAATGAATTAAAGAGTTTCTAATACCAAAGATGATGCTTTGTTGAATAGGTGTGTATAAGTAGCAGGATTATTGGGATAAGCGCTGAATTGTTTTGAACTAAATTGCTGAACTTGCACTGCAGGCCAAACAATACAGAAAGGCTAAGAGGCTATTGTTGCTCTATTCAGTGCTTATCTACCAAGTTTTCATTGCTTTAAGTGGTTGAAAAACATACATTAAAACTAGATATCAACAGAAATCTCTGTAGCTATTAATAACAACATTAATACATTAAATCTATATAACTAACTATAAATACTGTTCTATCGAGTAGTTAATTATTAATTAAACTATCGCTTTTAGTTTTGAGATTAGGCTTTATACTTGCCAGCCCGTTTAAATAGGCCCATTTGTTAGGATCAGGAACATAGTGGAATACAGTAAAGCATTTGACGTGATAGTTGTAGGTGGAGGGCATGCCGGCACTGAGGCAGCTCTAGCTTCCGCACGTCAGGGTGTTTCTACCCTGCTGATTACACATAGCATAGAGACCTTGGGGCAGATGTCCTGCAATCCTGCTATTGGGGGTATCGGTAAGAGTCATCTGGTCAAGGAGATAGACGCACTGGGCGGCGCCATGGCAAAGGCCGTGGATCTCGCTGGCATACAGTTTCGTGTCCTTAATGCTAGCAAGGGGCCAGCTGTTAGAGCTACTCGCGCACAGGCTGATAGGGTTCTGTACAAGGCAGCAATCCGTGACATGTTGGAGCAACAAGAGAACCTTTCTCTGTTTCAGCAAGGTGTCGACGATCTTTTAATCGAAGATGACGCAATCCAGGGTGTCATCACACAGATAGGAATGCTCATCAGAGCACCAAGAGTTGTGCTGACCACTGGTACATTCTTGGGTGGAAAAATACACATCGGTCTAGAGAGTAGTTCCGGTGGCAGGGCCGGAGATCCACCAGCAATTGCACTCGCTAATCGTTTGCGTGAATTGCCTTTTAGAGTCAATCGTCTTAAAACCGGAACACCTCCTCGTATCGATGCCGACTCTGTAGATTTTTCTGTGATGCAAGTTCAGGAAGGCGATACCCCGCTGCCGGTAATGTCTTATCTTGGTAAAGAATCAGATCATCCAACACAGATCAATTGTTATATCACCAGCACTAACGAAAAGTGTCACGAGGTAATTCGTGGTGGATTAGATCGCTCACCTATGTACACCGGCGTGATTGAGGGAGCCGGGCCACGTTATTGCCCCTCTATCGAAGACAAAGTGATGCGCTTTGCTGATAAATCGTCCCATCAAATCTTTGTTGAGCCTGAAGGCTTAAACACAAAAGAGCTTTATCCAAACGGTATCTCAACGAGTTTGCCGTTCGATGTGCAGTTGGAAATGGTTCGAGAAATTAAGGGGTTTGAGAACGCACACATTACACATCCTGGTTACGCGATAGAATATGATTTCTTTGACCCGAGAGACCTGCATTATTCCCTTGAAACTAAATTTGTTAAGGGATTGTACTTCGCTGGCCAGATTAACGGCACAACTGGATACGAAGAAGCTGGCTCACAGGGGCTCATGGCTGGATTAAATGCGGGACTGGATGCGCGCGGTCTTGAGTCTTGGTGTCCACGAAGAGATGAGGCCTACATCGGTGTATTAATCGATGACTTAATTACTCTCGGCACCAACGAGCCGTATCGCATGTTTACGAGTCGCGCGGAATATAGATTAACTCTACGGGAAGACAATGCGGACCTGCGTCTCACCGAGAGCGGGAGAAAATTAGGCCTAGTTGATGATGAGCGCTGGGCGTTCTACAGTGAGAAGAAAGAGCGAATAGAAGAAGAGCTCAAGTTTCTGCGCAGCACTTGGGTGCACCCCAACACGGAAAGAGCTGAACGCATAAACCACTTGTTAGAAAAGCCCATCACCCGCGAATACAGCTTAGCCGACCTATTGGCAAGGCCTAGAGTTGAGCATGGGTCTCTGCTAGCTGCGTATCATGGAGATGTGCGCTCTGATAATGTGGCTGCCGATAACACACAAACTGCTATTGAAGCTCAGTCAGTGCAGCAGGCAGAAATACAAATCAAGTACCAAGGCTATATAGATCGACAGGAAGAAGACATTGAGCGCCTAAAGAAGCAAGAGAATACAAAGCTGCCTGCCGATTTTGATTATCAGCAGATGCAGGGTCTTTCGAACGAATTGAAGCAGAAACTAATCGAAGCAAGGCCAGAGAACATTGGTCGAGTTTCACGCATTCCCGGCATAACGCCCGCGGCAATATCGCTCTTGCTAATTTACCTAAAGAAACACCGGTCCTTAAATCGTAAGGCAGGCTAGCTCTGCGGAATTACTGATGACAGATTCAACCCGAGAGGAGTTGCAGCGAGGAATCTCAGCGCTGTCACTAAGTTGTAATGAAGAAGCGCTTTCTTCGTTGCTCGCCTACATCGACTTACTCAAGAAATGGAACTCAGCGTATAACCTGCTCGGCGGCAATGAATCGGCGATGCTTGTGTCGCGGCATATTCTCGATAGCTTATCCATTCACCCGTATCTAGAGGGATCTTTCATTGCTGATATTGGCGCTGGTGCGGGCCTGCCAGGAATTCCACTGGCGATACTGAACCCCGACAAAAAATTTGTACTGATCGACTCGAATGGCAAGAAAACTCGGTTCATTTTTCAGGCGAAAATTCAGCTAGGCTTGGACAATATTTCTGTCGAAAATTGTCGGGTAGAGCACTATCAAAGTAAGCAGCAAATTGATATGGTGATGTGCCGTGCGTTCTCAACGCTAGCGGATGCCCTGACGATGCTGCAGCCAATTTTCTCAGATGAGTGCAAGCTATTGGCGATGAAAGGACAGTACCCAAAGGACGAAATAGCACGATTGCCAGATGGATTTGAGCTGTCGAAAAGCATTAAATTGGATGTGCCGGGTAGCGAATCAGAACGCCATCTAATCGAAGTAATACGTAAAAGGTAGGGAAGCCTCAAATACGACACTTTCCACTATTCGGCCAAATAATCAGTAGAACTTTGCTACAATGGCCAAAGTAGTCGCTAAGCGCGATCGAGAAGAAGAAGCGTAAGAAAAAAGGCAGGAAAAACCAGTGGCCAAAGTTCTCGCAATAGCAAATCAGAAAGGTGGGGTGGGTAAAACCACAACCTCTGTGAACCTTGCTGCGTCGTTAAAGTTTACACGAAAGAATGTGCTGCTGATCGACCTAGACCCACAAGGCAATGCCACTATGGGTAGTGGCGTCGATAAATCCTCATTGGAAACGTCGATTTATGATGTGTTAATGCAACACTCACAATTCGATGAGGTCGTTCAGCGACCCGAAGAATCTGGGTATGATTTGCTGCCGGCAAATGGCGATCTGGTAGCCGCCGAAGTAGAACTAATCAATGAAGATAACCGCGAACTCCGCCTCCGCCAAATTGTTGAGCAGGTTGGTCATCGCTATGACTATATAGTTATCGACTGCCCTCCTTCGCTAAACATGTTGACGATCAACGCTCTAGTCGCCGCAGACGGTGTGGTTATACCGATGCAGTGTGAATATTATGCGCTTGAAGGCTTATCGGCCCTGATGGACACGATTAACGCGATACGAGATAGTCTGAATCCGGAACTAAAGATCGAAGGAATCGTACGCACCATGTATGATCCGCGAAACAAGCTGACCACAGAGGTTAATGGTCAGTTACTGAATTATTTTGGGGATACCGTCTATCGCACAGTTGTGCCGAGAAATGTTCGTCTAGCTGAGGCCCCCAGCTACGGCAAGCCAGTTCTTAATTACGATAAGCAGTCCCGTGGAGCAATTGCCTATCTCGCGCTGGCTGGTGAAGTATTGAGACGCAACGATGAAGCCGCCGCGAGAGCAGCTGTTTAGCTGTAATTAAGCTTTTTGTTCAAGCTTTTTTGAAACTAGGGAACAAAAACCCGTTTACCTGAGCCCGAATGCAAGATGACTGATAAGAAAAAACTCGGCAAAGGCTTAGATGTACTGCTCTCTAGGGGTAGTACGGAAACCATGTCTAGCCTCCTTGGTAAGCCCAAAGACCGCACACCATCTCCACAAGCCGCCGAAAAAGACGGCGACCTCAAGAATATCCCCGTGGACCTCATTCAGCGTGGTAAATACCAGCCGCGAACCGACATGCACGAAGAGGCCCTAGAAGAGCTAGCCGCCTCCATTCGAGCTCAGGGCGTGATGCAGCCGATCGTTGTGCGCCCCATATCATCAGACAAATACGAGATTATAGCCGGTGAGAGACGCTGGAGAGCGACCCAGATAGCGGGTCTGGATGTTATCCCAGCCATCATTAAGCCAGTCGGCGACGAGGCTGCAATCGCCATGTCGCTGATAGAGAACATTCAGCGTGAAAACCTGAATCCTATCGAAGAGGCGATGGCGCTGAAACGCCTGCAGGACGAATTTGAGCTGACCCAACAAGAGGTAGCTGATGCAGTTGGTAAATCCAGAGCCACGGTGACTAACTTGATGCGTCTGATTGGCCTGAGCATCGATGCCCGGCGCATGTTGGAGCATGGAGATCTAGAAATGGGTCATGCTAGGGCCCTGCTGTCACTGCCGGATATTCAACAATCCGAAGCTGCTAGATCAGTCGTTGGTAAAGGCCTGTCTGTGCGCCAGACAGAGTCCCTTGTTCGAAGATTGATAGCCGAAGCAGGCTCAAACAATAGCGCGGGCACCAGCAAGATGGTCGATCCCGATATCAAGAATCTCGAAGAGAACCTAGCAGAAAAGCTGGGCGCCAAGGTGATGATCCAGCACACCGCCAAAGGTAAGGGTAAGCTCGTATTGAAATACAACTCCCTAGACGAATTAGACGGCATCCTCTCCCACATCAATTGATAATCCTGCGTAGTTGATAAGGCACTATAAAATCCCTATAATGCGCGTGCTTTGGTGATCACCACGGCGATTTTTTAGGTGTTTTTAACAGAAACCGATGGAGTGCGAAGCTTTAAAAGCTAAGCCCAAATGTCTAATTTAAGGACCCCACCGGTGTATAAAGTAATCATTGTGCAATTGGCAGTGACAATCTTTATAACAGCAATTTCTCTGTTAATTTCAGGTACCGTTTTGGCTTACTCCGCACTATTGGGGGGGCTCATAAGCGTTGTACCAAACAGCTATTTTGCGTTTCATGCCTTTCGCTATCAGGGGGCCAGAAATGCACAGAACGTTGTTAAGAGCTTTATTCGCGGGGAGCTCGGCAAAATAATTATCACAGTGGTGTTGTTTGCGCTCGGCTTCACACTGATTACCAGCTTAAACGAATTGGCCTTAATACTTGGATTCACACTGATCCATTTTACAGGCGTAGTAATGTCGGGGTTCATTAGTTATAGCCCCACACAGAACAAAACATAAGTATAAAACGTAAGCTTAGATGAGCTTAGAGACTATATATAAATGGCAGAGTTAGCAGACGCGGCACACGCAGCCGCTGAACATGGCGCAGAAGGCCAGACTGTTCAGGAATACATTACCCACCATTTATCCTATTTGACCTACGGTAAATTTCCAGACGGTCACTGGGGTCTTGCCCACACGCCTGAAGAAGCTACTTCAATGGGCTTTATGTCGATACACGTCGATACAATGGGTTGGTCTCTATTCCTAGGCGCCGCCTTCTTATTATTCTTCCGCTATATCGGCAAGCGCGCGACCAGCGATGTGCCTAGCGGCATCCAAAACTTTGTCGAAAGCATTTTCGAGTTCGTAGATGCCCGTGTTAACGAGGGCTTCAACTACAAGAACCCTTTTGTGGCACCACTGTGTTTGACGGTCTTTGTCTGGATCATATTAATGAACACGATGGACCTGGTGCCGGTTGATTGGTTGCCAGAGATCGCGATGGCGGTTGGTGGCTTGTGGGGCTTGGAGCATATGTCCTTCAAGGTCGTGCCAACAACAGACCCGAACATCACCATGGGCATGTCCATTAGCGTTTTCTTTCTTATTATTTACTACAGCATCAAGAACAAGGGCATCGGCGGCTTCTTGAGTGAGCTCGCTTTCCACCCTTTCGGTAAATGGATGCTGCCGTTTAACCTAATTATTGAAATACCCACCCTGCTCGCCAAGCCAATCTCGCTCGGTCTTCGATTGTTCGGAAACCTGTATGCAGGGGAACTGTTGTTCCTACTGATCTCTGGACTACTTGGTGTTTATCAGCTACCAGCGCACTTTGTCTGGGCAGTGTTCCATCTATTGGTTGTGCCGCTGCAGGCTTTTGTTTTCATGATGCTCACGATTGTGTATCTGAACGCGGCACATGAGCCGGTGCACGACGACCATTAAACGAATTTTTACATTTTATTAAGACTGATCTGAACTAAAGAAAACCTGGAGGAAAAGATGGAAATGATATTGGCGAATACGGTACTAGGCGTACTGCTTGTACTGGGAATGGGCGCACTTGGCACCGCGATTGGTTTCGGTATTCTAGGAGGCAAGTTCCTAGAAGGTTCTGCCCGTCAGCCGGAGCTAGCTCCTAAGTTACAAGCTAGCATGTTCTTGGTAGCCGGTCTTATCGATGCGGTAACTATGATCGGTATCGGTATCGGCATGTGGTTTACTTTTGCGAACCCTTACTTGGGTCAGCTAGCAGGCTAAGCAAGACACCTAATAGCGGGAGATCGCGGTGGATATTACATTAACTATTATCGGGCAATCGGTAGCGTTCTTCGTTTTCTGGTGGTTCTGCGCGAAATACGTTTGGCCTCTATTCATGGATGTTATGGAAGAGCGTCGGCAGAAAATCGCAGATGGCCTAGAAGCAGCGGCTCGCGCCGAGAAGGATCTGGAGCTAGCGCAAGCTAAGTCTACGGACCAACTTAAGGTAGCGAAGGTTGAGGCAGCTGGCATTATCGACCTTGCTAACAAGCGTGGCTCACAGATTGTTGACGAAGCTAAAGATAAAGCTAAAGAAGAGGCTAAGCGCATTATTGCTGGCGCTCAGGCTGATATCGAACAGGAAGTAAATAGAGCGAAAGAAGCCCTACGTGCTCAGGTATCCGCGATTGCAATTGCCGGCGCGGAGAAGATCCTGGAAGGCTCAATCAATCAAGCCGCCAACGAAGACATGTTGAACAAATTAGCTTCCGAGCTTTGAGAAACTAGACAGTGGCAGAACTAATCACATTAGCAAGACCCTATGCCAAGGCGGCGTTCGAAACAGCCTTGCAGGATAGCGCATTAGACAAGTGGTCCAGCATGATCGGCTTGTCTGCAGCAGTGTCCGGTGAAACAGGTGTGAGTACTATATTGTCCTCTCCATCGTTGTCGTCGGACCAAATTGCTGATGCCTTCATTGCTGTTTGCGGCGATGAGCTAGACGAGAAGGGCCGGAACTTTGTGGGCCTACTCGCCGAGAACAAGCGTCTGGTTTTGCTGCCAGAAATTTCTTCACTGTTTGAAGCGCTGAAAGCACAACAGGAAATGTCGGTCGATGTTGAGATCACAACAGCCTTTGAAATTAGTTCAGATGTTTCAAAAAAGCTAGCACAGGCTCTCAAAGATCGTCTTAAGCGAGAAATACTATTGACTACCAATGTCGACCAAAGCTTGATCGGCGGCGCGGTAATTAGAGCGGGTGACAATGTCATCGACAGCTCGGTACGCGGAAAGTTATCCAAATTAGCTGAATCAATGAATTCCTGAGCAGGTCAGGAACAAGGAAATAAGCATGCAACAACTGAATCCATCCGAAATCAGTGACATTATTAAACAACGCATCGACAAGCTCGATGTGTCTGTTGAGTCAAAAAATGAAGGCACTATCGTCAGCGTGTCTGACGGTATTATTCGTATCCACGGCCTAGCCGATGTGATGTACGGAGAAATGATCGAGTTCGAAGGTGGCGTATACGGAATGGCGCTTAACCTTGAGAGAGACTCTGTAGGCGCCATTGTTTTAGGTGACTATCTCTCGCTCAGAGAAGGTCAAACTTGTCGTTGTACGAAGCGAATTTTGGAAGTCCCGGTTGGTCCTGAACTAGAAGGGCGCGTAGTCGATGCGCTAGGCAAGCCTATCGATGGCAAGGGCCCGATTGAAACAACCATGACCGACGCAGTTGAAAAAGTAGCGCCGGGCGTAATCGAAAGACAGTCTGTTGATCAGCCTGTACAGACAGGATTGAAATCAATCGACTCTATGGTCCCAATCGGAAGGGGCCAGCGTGAACTTATTATTGGTGACCGTGAAGTAGGAAAGACCGCTGTAGCGATCGACGCGATCATCAACCAGAAAGGCAAGAATGTTAAGTGTGTCTACGTAGCGATAGGCCAGAAGGCCTCATCTGTAGCTAACGTGGTAAATCGCTTGGAAGAGCACGGCGCCATGGAATACACCATCGTCGTAGCGGCGACGGCATCTGATCCAGCATCTATGCAATTCATCGCGCCTTACTCTGGCTGCACGATGGGCGAGTACTACCGTGACCGTGGCGAAGATGCATTGATCGTCTATGATGACCTGACTAAGCAAGCCTGGGCCTATAGACAGATCTCCCTACTACTAAGAAGACCGCCAGGCCGTGAAGCCTATCCCGGTGATGTTTTCTACTTACACTCCCGTCTTTTGGAGCGCTCCTCGAGAGTGAACGTTAACTACGTTGAGAAGTTCACCAACGGTGAAGTGAAAGGTAAGACTGGCTCTTTGACGGCATTGCCTATAATCGAGACTCAGGCTGGCGACGTTTCGGCGTTTGTACCAACCAACGTAATTTCGATTACAGATGGCCAGATATTCCTGGAAACAGACTTATTTAACTCAGGTATTCGTCCTGCGATGAACCCGGGTGTCTCGGTGTCGCGTGTGGGTGGTGCTGCGCAGACTAAGATTATTAAGAAGCTGGGCGGCGGTGTACGTATCGCGCTAGCTCAATACCGTGAATTGGCCGCTTTCGCGGCGTTTGCTTCTGACCTTGATGATGCGACTCGAGCACAGCTAGAGCACGGTCAGCGAGTGACAGAATTGATGAAGCAGAAGCAATATACGCCAATGTCGATTGCGGAAATGGGCATCTCTATTTACGCGGCGAACGAAGGCTATCTGATAGACATCGAGCTGAATAAGATATTGGACTTTGAGGCAGCGATGCTGGCTTACATGAACAGCGAGCATGCTGATCTGATCAAACAGATCAATGATACCGGTGACTATAACGACGACATTGGCGCCCAGTTCAAAGCGGCAATCGATAAGTTCAAGTCCACACAGACTTGGTAGTCGGTAAGGCAAAATAATACAGAGGCTGTAAGCAATGGCTGGCGGAAAAGAAATACGTACCAAGATTTCGAGTATTAAGAGTACTCAAAGTCTCACCGGCGCGATGGAAATGGTAGCGGCAAGTAAAATGCGTAAAGCTCAAGAGCGCATGACACTTGGCAAGCCCTATGCTCATCGTATCCGTTCGGTGATCGGTCATATTGCCAATGCTACACCGGAATACAGACATGCTTATTTCGACACGCGAGACGCAAAACGTGTTGGCTACATTATTGTTTCATCAGATCGTGGCCTTTGCGGTGGATTGAACATTAATGTTTTTAAAGCGGCAGTTGCTTCGATGAAAGAGTTCATCGACAGCAATGTCGAGATCGACTTTTGTGTAATTGGTAAGAAGGCAGCACGTTTCTTTAATAACTACGGCGGCAATGTAGTTGCCGCGGTTGATAGCATCGGCGATGCACCGGAAGTGGCCGATGTAATTGGCTCTGTTCGGGTGATGCTTGAGAAGTTCGACAATAACGAAATTGATCAGTTGATGGTTGTTAGTAATACCTTTATTAACACCATGACGCAGCAGCCAACCATCGAACAATTGCTGCCATTGCTTCCTTCGGAAGATGAAGACATGCAGCATCATTGGGATTACTTGTATGAGCCCGATGCGAAAGAGCTGCTAGATGGTTTGCTATTAAGATATATCGAATCACAAGTGTTTCAGGCGGTAGTTGAGAACAATGCCTGTGAGCAAGCCGCGAGAATGGTTGCAATGAAGAGCGCAACCGATAACGCCGGCGATATCATTGATGACTTAGAGTTGGTTTATAACAAGGCTCGACAAGCGGCAATTACCCAAGAGTTATCTGAGATAGCTGGCGGAGCTGCAGCAGTTTAGGTAATAAATTTAGCGGTGCTGCCCTTTCAAATGAGAGCAGTATCATTAACAAAAAGTTTAGACAAAAAATTAAGAGATTGAGGAACCGGACATGAGTAGCGGTCGAATCGTACAAATCATTGGCGCTGTAATCGACGTAGAATTTGGACGCGATGGAGTACCTTCTATATATGACGCACTAGAGGTCAGCAACACAGACATCGTGCTAGAGGTGCAGCAGCAACTAGGCGATGGCGTAGTAAGAACAATTGCGCTGGGTAGTACTGAGGGCCTGAGTCGTGGGCTTGAAGTTTCAGATACTGGAGCCCCTGTTTCTGTACCGGTTGGTGTTGAAACTCTTGGCCGCATCATGAATGTACTGGGCCGACCAATCGATGAGCGCGGACCAATTGGCGAGAAGAAGCGTATGCCGATTCATCGCAAGGCGCCTACGTATGAAGAGCTAGCTAGCTCTAACGAATTGTTGGAAACAGGCATCAAGGTAATCGACTTGATCTGTCCTTTCGCAAAGGGCAGCAAGGTTGGGCTATTTGGTGGTGCCGGTGTGGGCAAGACAGTAAACATGCTCGAATTAATTAACAACATCGCAACAGAGCACAGCGGTTTGTCAGTATTCGCCGGTGTTGGTGAGCGTACTCGTGAAGGAAACGATTTCTATCACGAAATGCAAGAATCGAATGTAATCGATCTAGAAGGCGAATCTAAAGTAGCGATGGTCTACGGTCAGATGAATGAGCCTCCCGGAAACAGATTGCGTGTTGCCTTGAGCGGACTCACCATGGCAGAAGACTTCCGTGACGAAGGCCGTGACGTACTATTGTTTATCGATAACATCTATCGTTACACGCTCGCGGGTACAGAAGTATCGGCACTACTTGGTCGTATGCCTTCAGCGGTGGGTTATCAGCCTACACTTGCCGAAGAAATGGGTGCGCTACAAGAAAGAATTACATCAACAAAAGATGGCTCTATTACATCGATTCAAGCGGTATACGTACCTGCTGATGACTTGACTGACCCATCACCGGCAACAACCTTTGCTCACTTAGATGCGAAAGTTGTACTGTCTCGCGACATCGCTTCACTAGGTATCTACCCGGCGGTGGATCCATTGGATTCTACTTCGCGCCAGCTAGATCCACTGGTTATTGGTAACGAACATTACGACACGGCGAATGGCGTGCAAACTGTTCTGCAACGTTATAAAGAATTGAAAGACATTATCGCGATCTTGGGTATGGATGAATTGTCTGACGAAGATAAGCAAACAGTTGGCCGTGCGAGACGTATTTCGCAATTCCTATCCCAGCCATTTACTGTTGCAGAAGTTTTCACTAACGCTCCAGGTAAATACGTTTCTCTTAAAGACACGATTGCTGGCTTCAAAGGAATCTTGGCGGGCGATTATGATCACCTCCCTGAGCAGGCATTCAGCATGGTAGGTTCTATCGAAGAAGCTGTCGCTAAAGCAGAAAATTTAAAGTAATTGACCTTTTGTCCTTAGGGGCAAGAACGAGTAATTTGATATGGCTATGACAATGCACTGTGACATCGTAAGCGCCGAGAAGAGTATCTTCTCTGGTCTTGTTGAGATGGTTGTTGCTGCAGGATCTCTTGGAGATCTTGGTATTGCTCCTGGGCACGCGCCCTTGTTGACTGCATTAATTCCGGGTCCGGTTAAGTTAGTTCTTCAGGGTGGCGAAGAAGAAGTCTTCTACGTCTCTGGTGGATTCCTGGAAGTGCAGCGCGGTGTGGTTACTTTATTGAGTGATACGGCGCTTAGAGCCGACGATCTAGATGAGGCAGCGGCGCAGCAGGCTGTGGAAGATGCCGAGAAGGCTATTGCGAACCAGGGCGCGGAATTCGATTATTCGATCGCTGCCGCTCAACTTGCTGAAGCTGCGGCTCAGTTACGGGCTCTGCGCAAGATCAGGAAGTAACAACGGGTCGATATAGCGTAACGAGAACCTAAAAAGGTAGCATGAGCTACCTTTTTTTTTGCTATTCTTTTAGCCTAGGCTCGCAGCCTCTATCAGCAGGCTGTTACCCAACAGCAATTTCGCCCAAGCTGGTTCCTATTAGGTGGGTTAAATAAGCGGATGAAAAAATGAAATTAGATATCGTCATTCTTGCAGCGGGTCGTGGCACAAGAATGAATTCAAACATACCCAAAGTACTGCATCAGCTGGGCGGGGACTCTATGCTCGGCCACGTGCTAAGTGCTGCAGGAGAATTGAACTCGAACAGCATTCATATCGTTGTAGGGTATGGGGCGGATCAGATCAAGGATGAGTTGAGTGCCAGAGAAGATTTGCATTGGGCCTTGCAGGAGCAGCAGCTAGGAACGGGGCATGCTGTCATGCAGGCGATGCCGGGAATCGACACTAAAGACCCCGAGAATCGGGTGCTCGTTCTCTACGGCGATGTTCCCCTTACCAATGCCTCCACACTGCTCGAGTTAGTGCAAGGTGGAAACAGCGATACGCTCTCCATTCTAACGCTCGTTACTGATAAGCCTGCAGGCCTAGGCCGTATCGTTCGAGACAACTCCGGCGCAATAACAGCGGTTGTTGAAGAAAAGGATGCGAGCGAGGAACAAAAGCAGATAAAGGAGATCAATACTGGCATCATGGCTATTCCAGCGGCTAAGCTAAGCAGTTGGTTGGATTCCCTGGGAAACAACAACGCACAGGGTGAATACTATCTGACCGATGTGGCGGCGATGGCGGCGGCAGATGAAGACTGCGGTATCTCTGCCATGGTCATTCATGATGTGAATGAAGTGCAGGGCGTAAATGATAAGGCACAATTAGCCGGCCTAGAGAGACAATTTCAAATGAACAAAGCCGAGCAACTTCTACAAGCAGGGGTTTTATTGCGTGACCCCACACGAATAGACATTCGTGGCGATATTGAAACGGGCAGTGATGTCGAGATCGATATCAACGCCTTATTTGAAGGCAATGTGCGTCTCGGTAACGGGGTCAAGATTGGTGCTAACGTTGTTATTAAGGACAGCACTATCGCCGATAACGCTAATATACTTCCAGGCACGAATATCGACGGTGCTGAAATAGGTGAGGGTGCTAGTGTTGGCCCCTACGCTAGAATAAGGCCCGGCACCGTTTTGAAAGAGAATACGAAGATTGGAAACTTTGTTGAAACCAAGAACGCGATAATCGGCAAAGGGTCGAAGGCTAGCCATCTCGCGTACATTGGAGATGCGGTGCTTGGTGAGAACGTTAATATTGGTGCTGGTACGATCTTTTGTAATTACGACGGTGTAAATAAACACAAGACGGTTCTTGGTAATAACGTCTTTGTAGGCTCGAACAGCGTACTGGTTGCACCGCTTATTCTTGCCGACAATACCTTTGTTGCCGCAGGTTCTTCGATAAACAGCGATGTACCTGCAGACAGCTTGGCTGTGGCGCGAACGAAACAAAGAAATATTTCAGGCTGGAAGCGGCCTACTAAAAAATAGTAGCAACAAACGATAGAATAGTTTTAGCAAAGAGAAGTTAAGCCATGTGTGGAATTGTTGGAGCGATAGCGGAAAGAAATGTCTCGGGTATATTGCTCGAAGGATTGAAGCGATTAGAATACCGCGGCTACGACTCTGCGGGCCTGGCAATCATTGGCGGGTCGACTAATAAAATTGTCAACGTCAAAGCGGTTGGCAAGGTGAACAAACTTGTGGAGGCTGCAGGCAAGGCTAAGATCAAAGGGCAGCTAGGCATTGCACACACACGCTGGGCTACCCACGGCAAGACTACTGTTGCCAACGCTCACCCACATACATCGGGCAGTGATATCGCCATCGTTCACAATGGCATCATCGAGAACTTCGAGCCCCTACGCGCCAAACTCATCAAAGCTGGCTATGTATTCAAGACCCAGACAGACACGGAAACGATAGCGCATCTTATTCATCAGGAGCGCAAGAAGGGCAAGGTAAGCCTCCTTAATGCTGTTAAGAAGACCATCAAGAAACTCCATGGGGCCTATGGCCTCTGTGTCATAGACCGAAATCTACCCGATCAGATTATAGTAGCCCGCTCTGGCAGCCCGCTAGTAATCGGCGTTGGAATAGGCGAGAACTTCGTTGCATCTGATCCGCTCGCGCTGGGTCAGGTTACCGACAGATTCGTGTATCTAGAAGAAGGCGATATCGCTCAAGTTGGCCGAGAGTCTTATACGGTCTGGCATGGGGCGAAGAAGGTAAATCGCAAAGTAACTACCATACAAAACAAGGCGGCGGATACGGAGAAGGGTGAGTACAAGCATTTCATGCTCAAGGAAATACATGAGCAACCGCAGGTTATACAAGACACGTTAGATGGCAGAATCAGCGAAGGAAAAGTTCTCGAACAAGCCTTTGGCCTTAAGGCACATGCTATTTTTAATAAAGTGAAGAATGTGCAGATTGTTGCCTGTGGCACCAGTTTTCATGCTGGTCAGGTAGCGAAATACTGGCTGGAATCTGTTGCTAAGCTGCCCTGTCAGATCGATATCGCCAGTGACTATCGCTATAGAGACATAATCGTTCAGCCGGGTACGCTATTCGTGACCGTATCGCAGTCAGGAGAGACGGCAGACACACTGGCCGCGCTGCGTTTTGCAAAGACGAAATCCTATGTTGCCAGCCTAGCAATCTGTAATGTTGCAACCAGCTCACTTGTGCGTGAATCCGATCTTTGTCTTTTAACTATAGCGGGCCAGGAAATTGGCGTCGCTTCTACTAAGGCATTCACAACACAGCTAGCTGTACTGCTAATCCTATCAATTGTTCTAGGAAGAAGAGCTGGATTAAGTGCAAGACAAGAGGCGAAGCTCGTTAAAGATTTGGCAAGATTACCCAAACTGATCGAGAAAACACTGAAACTCAGCAAGGAAATAAAGAGGGTTTCTAAACAATTCTCGGACAAACACCATAGCCTATTTCTGGGGCGTGGTATTCAGTACCCCATTGCGAAAGAGGGGGCGCTAAAGCTAAAGGAAATTTCCTATATTCATGCAGAAGCTTATCCTTCCGGTGAGCTTAAACATGGGCCGCTTGCACTAGTGGATGATCAGATGCCGGTCGTTGCCGTTGCTCCTAACAATGATCTTCTGGGGAAGCTGCAGGCCAATCTATCAACAGTTAGTGCCCGTGGCGGCAAGCTCTATGTATTCGCGGACGAGAGCATTGGCTATAAAAGCGAGAAGAGCTGTAAAGTAATTCATGTGCCCAACTGTCCTGACATTCTCGCGCCTATTATATTTACAATCCCTCTACAGCTATTGTCCTATCATGTTGCAATTACGAAGGGGACCGATGTAGATCACCCTCGAAACCTAGCCAAGTCTGTAACTGTAGAGTAGTTTATAACAGTATTCATAATCCTTTTGCCACGATTGCATTTGAAGTTCTTGGAACAATGCTCAAACCTCACTAGCAGGACATTTCGAGGTAATATGAGTGTATGAAAGCGCTTGAATTAAAATTTGTAGATTCCATCTCCGTCATCGGCGAAAAAGAATGGAATGGCCTCACTGGCGTGGAGAATCCGTTTACTCGCTATGAATTTCTTTGGGCATTAGAAAAAACCGGCTGTACCACAGAGCAGACTGGTTGGGCCCCACACCATGTGGCAGTGTACAGCGGCTCAGCAGAAGACAAGACTCGAGAGCTGGTCGCTGTCATGCCCCTGTATAAGAAAACGAACTCCTACGGCGAATATGTCTTTGATTGGTCCTGGGCGAGCGCCTATCAAAACTATGGTCTTGATTACTACCCTAAATTTGTTAGCGCGGTTCCTTTCACCCCCAGCCATGGCACACGCCTGTTCACAGCCAGCGCTGTAGACAAGGGCGAGATAGCCCAACTCATATTCAATGCCTTAAAGGAAATAGCAGAAACAGCAAATGTATCTTCCTGGCATATTCTTTTTCCAACAGAGAGAGAAAATCAGCTGTTTGTTAAAAGCGGAATTCCCGCAAGAACAGCCTGTCAGTTTCACTGGTTTAACAGAGGCTATGAAAGTTTCGATGATTTTCTAGCCACGCTGAACTCCCGCAAGAGAAAAAATATTCGCAGAGAGCGGCAAAAGATCGCAGAAACGGGTGCGAATTTTGAAACTATCGGTGGCGCCGATATCACAGCTGAACAGTGGGATAGGTTTTATCAGTTCTATCAAAGCACCTACATGATGCGAGGAATGCAGGGCTATCTTAGCCAAAGCTTTTTCATTGAACTAGCAAAGACAATGCCCGAACAGATGTTTATGGTTATTGCGAAAGAGCAGGACGAAATGATTGCCGCGGCTCTGTTTTTTCAAAGCTCGGAAAAACTTTTTGGTAGATATTGGGGAAGTGCAAAAGACTATAGGTTTTTACATTTTGAAACCTGCTATTACCAAGGACAGGAGTATTGTATAAAACATAAGCTGAAAAGCTTTGACTCCGGAGCACAGGGCGAACACAAAATTCAGCGTGGCTTTGAGCCCATCACCACCTATTCGAACCACTGGATAGCAGACGAAAGATTTGCAAAAGCAATAAATAACTTTCTTGATGAAGAGCAATCTCATATCCAGAACTACCAAGCCGAAGCCGCGTCTCTTTTGCCATTTAAAAAGCAAACCTAGGAAGATGCAACTACTGAAGCTAGCCCTCTAGTCTCAAATTGCGCTAATCGATATGGCATTGCGCCTCAGTTTCAAACCCGCTAAAGTGATGGGCATACTAGAAACCAGTACAGTCTCTCGCCAAAGCTAGCTTTACGCGAGCATTAGACATACAACCAATAAAAAGAGAGAGCTATGGATACAGAAACTTTAGATACTTCTTCAGAGACTGAGCAGAAGCGTAATATTTTTATTCGTGTTTTCGGCAATATTTTGGTTCTTCGTGACTATACTTGTTGTTCAAATAATAGTCGGCGCTATTATCGGTGGTATGGCTGGCACAGAGATTAGCGGTGGTCAGCCTATGTCAATTGGTGAAGCCGCAGGCGCGGGCGCAGCTGTAGGCCAGAAAGCCTCTGAAGAATTCTTTATGGAGCACGGAGGCAAGGTGTTTCTATTTGATCTTTTCCTATGGTTAGCCTTGTTAATTACAGGTAAATACCCTTGGGTATCTAAATTTAAGTAAGCGTCTAACAAATTGCTCAAGTCTGCCCTGGCACTTTGCGCCTTCACCGGACAAATTGGCCTGCGGCCAATTTGTCGCTTAGCAAGGCGTTATGTGTGCGGTACTAAATGAGACCTTATAAGAATTTTGGTTTAGGAGCTTTAGCCGCGATAGGACTTCTCTGGCTTGTGGCCACGTTCCTTATGAACACAACAGGAATACCAGGAATATGTACTGATCCGAACGAATCAATCTTTGCTGAACCAAGCCCCTCTGGAGAAAAGTCGCTAATTACAACTTTGACCGATTGCGGCTCCGGAAACTCGAAAATTCTAATTGAGTTAGTTAGCAGGAATCCGTTTCCAACACAGTACATCCTAATAGAAGACGGGAGTAATATGTCAGCCGAAGTTGCATGGATCTCGGAAGACGAGGCCAACGTATTTATAGGGGGTGTTGTGGACTTCCGAGTTTTAGGCGGCAATACTCATAAGAGTGAACATGTCGTTGCAGATGGCGCAGATGTATTTTTTGAGTATGAAAATTGAATACATAACAATCAAATCAAAAAGGAAGCGCTAAATGAATTCACTAAAGATAAAAATTTTGATTCTTGGTCTAATACCAGCAGGAGGCGGTGTTGTTGCAATATTTTCTGCTTTGGGAATTTGGGGAAAAGAATCTGACGTGATTCATTCAATATTCGCAGATCCTTCGATTGCGTATCCGATGCTCGTAATAGGAGGGCTACTATGGTTTGGAGGTATATTAGCACTCCTGCCAATGATCAAAAAGAACTCACGAACTCAATCAAGTGATAACACGTAACAATGAAATGAATAAAGGACGCGCCAAGGCACGACCTATTATCAAGGGCGTTATGTTGCTTGAGAGTTAAGAAATAGCCTTAGCCAATTCCTTTGGGGATGCGCCAAGAGCAAGAAGAGACTTTACTAATAGGTCGATAGAAACAGAAGGATCGCCTGCTTCCATTTTGGCCACACGAGACTGACTAGTTTTGAATATCTTAGCTACTTCAACTTGGCTCAATTTTCCTTTAGTACGGCGCTCTTTAAGCGAGTTGCTCAAAGCGTACTTCATTTCGATATATGCCACTTCCTCAGTTGAAAGCTCTAAGAAGTCCTCGACTGAGCCAACTTTCCAACCTTTAGCTTCAAGCTTTTTCTGCTTAGCTGCTTTCATCATATATCCTCAATCTTGTCTTACAATTATCAATAACGGATTTAGGCGTTTTGCTCGTTTTCTTCTCAAACACCTCGAGAACCACTATCGCATCTGCGTCTATTCTATAAACAATACGCCAAATCTTATTTTCGTCTGTGATGCGCAGTTCATGGCAGCTCCGCCCTATGGTGGGCATGGGGCGCGAGTGGGGCATGGTAACCATGTGCCCGCTCTGCAATACTCTCAGCAGGTAACCCGCCTCCAGCCTGGCTGTTGCGGAAAGCGGAGGTGTTTTAACCTCTCCATGGAGCCAAACTAATGGCTTGTCCTTTGGGCTCATGAGGCACAGATTATGTCATATTCGACATATACGCAAGGCCCAGTGCAGGCGCAACATAACAAACAAATCAAAAAGGAAGCAGTGCTGCGCGACTGCTCCTATTATTAAGGGCGTTATGCGTCTAGGAGAGTTTAGTGGCTATCAGTGGTGAGTGTTTTTGTGGGTCAATTAGATATTCTACAAATGGCCCATTGAGGGACGCTCGATCTTGCCACTGTTCTCGATGTAGAAAAGCATTTAGCTCTCAGGCCTCGGCATATGCACTTGTTGACCCCGGCGATTTTGAGTGGGCTTCTGGGAAAGAGCTACTTTCTACGTATCAGAACGAGCATGGATTCGGCTTACAATTCTGTAGCAAATGTGGCTCTACTTTGTGTGGGGCTTTCAAGGGGATCGTTCACGGAATTACATTAGGGTGCGTAAACGGCGATCCAGGTGTCGAAATTGGCAGTCACATATTTGTTGGCTCTAAAGCCGCCTGGGAAGTAATGCCTGACGGCGTAACTAAATACGACGAGTCAGTGCCAGACGACGCATAACAATCAAATCAATGGGAGGCAGCAAGCTGCCCCCTTATTAAGGGCGTTATGCGGCTTGACTTCGTTGCGCAACACGCTACACTGAATGGATGATCAAATCCTTCAAGCATAAAGGATTACGAGCCTTCTTCGAATCTGGGAGCTCTAAAGGCATACAGTCCCCTCACTCTAAGAAACTCAGAATGCAGCTGGCTGTTTTAGATACTGCTAGCTCCGTAGATGACATCGATATCCCAGGATATAGTCTTCATCCTCTCAAAGGGAACCGTAAAGGAATTTGGTCTATTTCGGTTAGTGGGAATTGAAGGCTAACCTTCGAATTCACTGATGGAAATGTATTCATTTTAGACTATGAGGACTATCACTAATGAGTATGCATAATCCCCCACATCCTGGTGAGTTTGTGTTGGCAACCTATATGGAGCCCTTTGGATTAAGCTGCCGCTATCTGGCGAAGCAATTGAATGTTGCCGCATCCACTCTTAATAGAGTTCTTAAACGGCAAAGTGGTGTAAGCCCCGAGATGGCTCTTCGCCTCTCTAAAGCACTTGGGCGCAGCCCAGAAAGCTGGCTCGCTATGCAAGACGCGTACGATCTTTGGCAAGCAAAAAAAAATGTGAAACTGGGCAAGGTACAAAAAGTAAAGCTGGTCGCAGCATAACAATCAAATCAAAAAGGAAGCAGTGTTTCGTGACTGCTCCTATTATTAAGGGCGTTATGCAGCATATTCCGCACTTTCAGTGATGCTATTTGACATACCATAATTAGTATATATACTCTTTATGGTATGTGGGCAATCTACGAACATAAACGTGTTTCAAAGAGTCTTTCCGCGGCTCCTGCAGAAGTATTGAAGCGATATGAAAAATGGAAAGATATTGTTTCCATTTCTGGGCCTTCTGGCTTACGGAATATCAAGGGGTTTAGAGACGAGTCGCTATCCGGCGAATGGAAAGGCTTTCGATCCTCTAGATTGAATCTTCAATACCGGATCATCTACAAAGTCGAAAAAGATAGAGTTCTAGTTCAAGTAGAGAACGTTACGCCCCATGACTATCGGAGGAAGTAACATGAATGATTATCGTATAGCCAAGCGCTCCATCGAAGTCTCCGTCGGCGAATCTGTCAAGATTCTTAGGGAGCTTCAAGAACTAAGTCAGAATGGCTTAGCTGACGTTAGTGGAATTCCACAGTCAACTATCTCCGCTATAGAGAATGGCAGGGTTCAGCTTGGCGTCGAACGAGCTAAAGTTTTGGCCCGGGCGCTACATTGCCATCCTGCAGTACTAGTATTTCCTGGCTGGAACATCCAGCAGGAATCTGCTGCATAACAAACAAATCAACAAGGAGGCAGCTAAAGCTGTCCCTATATTGCGATCGTGTATATAAACATTTAGCTCTGAGGCTTAGTAGGACTAAAAATGAATTGGGACGCTATTTCAGCTATAGGAGAAATTATCGGAGCAACAGCAGTTGTTGTTTCATTGGTCTATCTGGCAGTTCAGATTCGACAAAATACACGACAAATATCAAGCAGCATCAAAGCTGCTCAGTTGTCCGCGTTTGAAAGGAACATCGAATCAGGAAATCAGATTCGAGGGTTTTTCTTCTGAATCCCGAGCTATTTGATCTATATAGAAAGGGCTGGAAGTCGTATCTGGAATTGGACACTATTGATCAGGTTAGGTTTGGACTGATGCTTAGAAACGTCTTTTCCCAAGTACAAGGAGCTTATATCCGTCAGCTATCAATTGGCAACGATCCAAACGAACTAATCGGTATAGGAAAAGTTGTTGACGAGATTATCCTTGGGGATGGTGTGCAGGAATTTCTTAGGGTCGTAGAGCCAGACTGGAGGCCAGAATTTGTAAAGTTTGTTGCCGACCGTTTGTCATTACAAAAGAGATAGATGTCTAAACTATTACCAGAACATAACAAACAAATCAAAAAGGAGGCAGTGCTACGGAATTGCTCCTATTGTTGGGGGCGTTATTTGCACTGTGATCTATGGGTAAAGTTTACTCACATGAGAACCTAATGATTTTGAACTCGGCAAAGGGACTGCTTGAGCTTTATGAAATCGATTGTTTTGTCAAAAATGAATACCATGCGTCTGGTGGTCATGTCGGCTTTGGAAGCATACCTATTGAGCTCTGGGTTCAAGACTCTGACGAAGCTGGTAGAGCGATTTCAATTTTGGAGAAGGAACTGAATCCCGGTAAGGAAAAAGCGGGATGGGAGTGCAAACACTGTGGCGAGGGAAACGACGGCTCATTTGAGATTTGTTGGAAATGCCAAAGAGCAGCTATCGGCACATAACAACAAAATCAAAAAGAACGCGCGTACCGCGTCTATTATTCAAGGCGTTAGCTGTCAGTGAAACATCGGAGTAGCCCTTGAGCGCTGAAAGAAAAGACAAGATCCATGCGTTGTTGAAGGGCATCGAGACCGGTGATCCTGAGTCGGTTGCTGTTGTGAACCCGGGAAAATACATCCAGCACAATCCACAAACCCATGAAGGGGGCGAAGGATTGGCCGCCCTGTTCAAGCGCCTTTCCAAGACATCGCCACGAGTAAATATTGTACGCATTTTCTCTGACGGTGATTTTGTCTTTGCACATACCGAGTATGACTTCAGTACTTCGCGAGTGGGCTTTGAGATTTTTCGCTTTGAAGGGGAGCAAACCGTAGAGCACTGGGACAACATTCAACCCAGACAAGCCCCCAATATTTCGGGCCACTCGATGGTGGATGGCCCCATCGAAGCCCTTGATCTGGACCAGACGGAAAGTAATAGGGGGCTAGTTGAAGAATTCGTTCAAACTGTCCTCATTGGTGGACAAATTGCCCAATTGCAGAAATTCATCTCTGAAACTTACATGGAGCACAACCCCCGCCTGTCCGACGGTCTGCCCTCGTTGCATCAGGCACTGGTTGCGCGTGGGCCCAACGCTGAGTTGCCCATACACTACGAAAAACTACACCGGGTGTTGGCTGAGGGGAATTTCGTCTTGTCCGTGTGTGAAGGTCATCGCGAAGGAATGCACACATCGCTCTATGATCTATTCAGAATCGAAGGCACAAAGATCGTCGAACATTGGGATACAACAGAAAAGATAGCACCGCAAAACGAGTGGGAAAATGACAACGGGAAGTTCTGAGCCGCAGAGAGTTAATAAACCATTGCAGCGGACGTTTAACCCGCCACCCATTTTTGCTGCCGCAAAAACAGGCGTTATGTGCATAAGCGAGATAAGCGTTTGAACATAGTCCAACTTTCTCGCTCCATTGGAATTGGAATTGGAAATGAGTGGCAGTATTGGGCTGTCGGAATCGAACACGCTTTGGCTGATTCGGTTTGCAGGAGCCTCAGAGGTCATATTCGGAATACTACTCCTAGTGTTTTACAAACAAGCCATACTTCTCTATCTAAATATAGTTGGGTTCGTAGCATTGTTGTTATTCGTTCTTGTAATGACTCCACACCTGATGGTGGAAGCATTCAATCCAGTTACTACCAATCTTCCGCTAATAGTATTAAGTTTAGTCCTAATACATGAGGCAAAGAAACGTGGCTCAGAAAGCACATAACAATCAAATCAAAGGCTTATCAAATTTTGTATCTTAGATTCATATAAAATCCACGTAATGAGGAAAATGTTAATGGCAACAAAATTTTACAAAAGTGTAGTAATAGCTCTTATGTTATTGTTTTCTACAATGTCATTGGCGCAAGAAGAGCCCAGCCGGATGACTTATGACTTGGCTATGAAAGCCATGGAAGCGGCGGAAACCTACGCACGTGAGCAGGAGTGGAATGTGACTATTTTGGTTACTGATCAGAATGCCAACCCAGTGATGCTGCGACGCTTAGATGGCGTTGCTCCGCGTACGATTAGTATTGCTAATAGTAAAGCACTAGTGGTGACCAAAACCGGCCTCACTTCTGGAGAATATGGCACAAGAGTTGAAGCCGGTGAAATTGAAGCAATCGAAGGCGGCGTTACCTATCAAGGAGGTGTGCCGGTTTACTTAGACGGTGAATTAATCGGCGCAGTGACTGCCAGTGGGGTTAAGGGCTTTCAGGATGAAGAGATATCCATAGTCGGAGCTGAAGCTATAGGTGGCATATCAAAGGACTAATCGAGCGGTTTAAGATCTTTTGTCTGAAGGAAGTATCGCAGCTGGCGATCAGCCGGAGTAGCTCAGAAAGCTGGCTCGCGTTTATGTCTCCAATGATAAATAGGCACATCAGGCATGAATAAAAAGCAAAAACGAATTTGGTTTTTAAGAATTGTTGCGGCTATTGTTACTGTCAGCAGTATTATCATTTTCGCACCTTGGCTGGCAGCCATTGCATACTTGAAACCACTGCCCGCCACAGTGCAGGAACAAGTTGATGATGCCATCAACTACAAGCTGGACGGGATCATCGCTTATATAGATCGATTAGGCGAAGCGCCTCAATTTTATGCCGCGGGATGGAAGGATAGAGAACTTCTAGTACCCGCCGATCCACACGCTCTTTTCAAGATTGCGAGTATCAGTAAACTATATATAGCTGCCGCCGCGGCTATGTTGATTAGCGATAAGCAATTGTATTTGGACGACACGGTTGCAGATTACTTTCCCGAACTCGTTGGAAAGATAAAAAATGCTGATCGGATTACACTTAGAATGTTGCTGCAGCACAGGAGTGGCATTCCTAATTGGGTTGAAGATCCCGATCTGTGGACCATCTCATCAACTGATGTGAATGATTATCTAGCGCTGGTATTCGATGACCCCGCCAATTTTGAGCCAGGGGATCGTTATGAGTATTCCAATACGAACTACCTTTTGATTGCTAATATTCTCGATCAAGCATTGGGCTATCATCACCAGCTATATATTCGACGCGAGATTCTCGACCCTCTTGGGCTGACCCAAACTTTTGCATTGTTGAGAGATGTTGATCTCGCGCGCGTTTCCAGCGGGTATGACACGGGATATGATGAGGATTTCAAAACGCGCACCCACATCGTTCCAGGTGGAACTATGGTAGCGACGGCGCAGGATACTGGGATATTTCTTCGGGCATTGAATGATGGGACACTCTTTAGCAAAGATGAGCAGGGAATTTATTCCTCCATCTATGAATACGAGCACACCGGTTTGTTGGCAGGGTATTCCAGCATAGCGCGCTATCACGCTGATATCGACGCCGTGGTCATCCAGTTTGTGAATACAAGCGGGGGTAACTCGTGGCTTACAACTGAGGTCGTTTATGATCGCATTGTTCAAATTTTACGCGATAGGTAGCTAGATCAGCGGGCAAGAAGTATGCGTGTAAATTAACCACGAATTAAATTACTGGAGTAGTTTCTGTGATAGTACATAAGCTCGATGATAATGCCGTCAAAAACTTTACAACTATTGACCTAGCGACGGTTCAAGAAGAACCGGAGAGCCTTATTGGGCGTTTTGGTTTTAATCAGTGTCAGTGCGGAGTTGCTAGCTTCGTCGGTAGCCCGCCTTGGGAATTACATCTTGAGGGGGATGAATTGCTCCACATTTTGTCTGGGTCGTGCAGCTTAACCATTAGGGAAGAAGGTACTGAGGAATCGAAGATTTTAGTGAAAGGCGATGTCGCTGTGATACCTAAAGGATGTTGGCATCGAACTAATGCCGAGAAAGGCGTTACTATGCTTTATATGACGCCGCAGGCTGGGAATGAACATTCTTGGGGCGATCCTAGCGACAAGACGTCGTAGAGCCTAGATCGCGGTGGGTGCCGCCAGAGAGTCAAATATGAATGAATCACTAGCCGAGAAGATTAGAGCCGCCAACGAAACACTTATTGTTGACGGTGACCTGGATGCAGTAGAAAAGTATTTCACACCAGACTATATCGCTCATATTACAGATCGTGATATGAAAAGCGGTCATTCTACTATTCAAGATACTATCGGAAAATTACGGCGAAGCTTTCCAGATATTCAAGTTGATGTCGAGATTCTCTTGGAAGGTGAATCGCGAATTTCCTGGCAGAGGACGATGCGGGGCTCCCTTAAGAATGCATATCAGGGTTTTCCAGCCAGCGGGCTAACTGCCGTATGGCGAGATATGGTGACGAGCCAATTCCGTGATGGTTTCATTGCCGAAGAATGGGTGCTAACAGACCTTGCTGAACGCTTACTTCTCTCGCGCAAGACTAAAAAGTAGGACCTTTAGCATAGACTAGAGGCAGAGTTCTAAACGGCATTAACTACCCGCATATTATTTACGAGATTCGGAAAACCTAGGCGTACTCAATTTAATGGCAATAAAAAGGCTTCTTACTCAGCTCGAGTAAGAAGCCTTTTTAGTTTGGGAATGCTACGAACTTACTGTTGCCTCGCCGCTTCTTCAGCTTCCTGATGCCTAGCACCAGCTAAGATACCCGGCATCGCGTAGTTGCCCTCGTGGCAAGCATATTCGTAAAGAGGGCCTTCGTTTGCGTGGTAGCTCAACTCGGCGGTCCAAGGCTGGCTATAGAGATTGGAATCGTCCACGGTAAACTGATAGACAATCTCGGTATCAGAATAACGACTAAACCGTTCTGTAAATTTTCCTTCCGGCGAGATTGGAATCGAGCTCTGCGACATTTGTAAGGCATTGATATTAACCGTTTCTACGACCAGGGTGTCACCCTCGTACCAGCCGCGAGAATCGCCAAACCAAGGTGAGTGTGCTTCCGGGCGAGTGTTTGCTCGGGCCTCTGTCGCAGAATCGAAAAGAGGGATGATGCGAGCATCGTGCGCCATCTCAAC
>TARA_B110000858_G_scaffold115070_1_pt1 | contig 61683 bp, 52 predicted proteins | sample TARA_B110000858 | Tara Oceans TARA_B110000858 (sample SAMEA4398247) | marine metagenome | biome: Polar Biome; feature: [SRF] surface water layer (ENVO:00010504); material: water (ENVO:00002006), including particulate matter (ENVO:01000060) such as... | depth 5 m | reverse complement strand
AAGACACCAAACCTAGGTAAGAAGTCTCTAACAGAGATTAAAGACGTGTTGGCTACACGTGGACTATCACTTGGTCTACGTCTAGAAAATTGGCCTCCATCCAGTCTTAAATCAGACGATCGGGCTGCTTAAGTTAGCAGAGCCCTTAAGAATAAGGTAACGAGTTATGCGTCATAGACAAAGCGGTCGCCAGCTAAATAGAAACAGTTCGCACCGATCAGCCATGTTCAGAAATATGACTATTTCTTTAGTTGAGCATGAAATTATTAAAACCACACTGATTAAGGCGAAAGAACTTAGATCTGTTGCTGAGCCTTTGATTACATTGGCGAAGAACGACAGCGTGGCGAACCGTCGCTTAGCATTCAGTCGTACTCGTAGCAAAGCTACAGTGGGTAAATTGTTTACCGAATTAGGTCCGCGTTACACGGATCGCCCTGGTGGTTACATCCGCATTCTTAAGTGTGGCGAACGCGCCGGTGATAAAGCAACTATGGCTTATGTCGAATTGGTAGATCGACCTAATACAGAAGCTGACGAGTCAGTGGTAGAAGCTACTGAGGATTAAGCAGTTAGCTTCCAGGTGTATTAAGAAAAAGCCGGGTCATACTCGGCTTTTTTATTGATCTCGTTTTTACATGAGACTGCAATCATGCGTTTACCATAAAGGCAAATTAGAGGTTAGCATTTAATGAAATCATTCCACCCCCCTATTCGTGCCCTCATGGGCCCCGGTCCTTCTGATGTGAACCCACGAATTCTCGAGGCGTTATCGCGGCCTACTATAGGGCATCTCGATCCGGCCTTTATCCAGATGATGGATGAGACTAAGCAGCTTCTGCAATACGCCTTCCGAACAGAAAACGAACTTACTATGCCGGTGTCTGCGCCGGGTTCAGCCGGAATGGAAACGGTTTTTACGAATCTTCTTGAGCGCGGAGATAAAGTTATCATCTGCCAGAACGGCGTGTTCGGCGGACGTATGAAAGAGAATGCAGAGCGCTGTGGTGCCCAGGCCATTATGGTGGAAGATCCATGGGGTAGCAGCATCGACATAGACAAGGTCGAACAGGCTCTGACCGACAACCCTGATGCAAAGGCTATAGCTTTTGTTCATGCCGAAACTTCAACGGGAGTACGCTCTGATGTAGAGGCGCTCTGCGGTCTTGCTGTGAAGTACGATTGTCTCTCCATTGTCGATGCAGTGACATCATTGGGTGGAATCGAGTTACAGGTAGATGAATGGGGTATCGACGCGGTTTACTCCGGCACACAAAAGTGTCTTTCCTGTGTTCCGGGATTATCCCCGCTGTCTTTCTCTGAGCGTGCAGCGCAAGTTATACGTGAACGAGAATCGAAAGTGCAGAGTTGGTTCCTCGACCTGAATCTAGTTATGGGCTATTGGGGAGGCGATGCAAAGCGTGCCTACCACCACACGGCTCCAGTCAATTCACTCTACGCGCTGCACGAATCTCTACTAATTCTTCAGGAAGAAGGTTTGCAGAATTCTTGGGATAGACATGCCTTGAATCACGAGGCGCTAGCGGCTGGATTAGAATCTCTAGGCTTGAAGTTTGTTGTAGACAAGGAATATAGGCTGCCTCAACTGAACGCTGTTTCGTTTTCAGATTCAATAGATGATGCGGCTGTTCGTGCGGCGCTGTTGAATGATTACAATCTCGAAATAGGTGCAGGTCTCGGAGCCCTCGCGGGTTCAGTATGGCGCATCGGCTTGATGGGGTTTGCTAGCAATAAGAAGAATGTGCTGTTGTGTGTTTCCGCGCTCGGTAACGTTTTATCTGCACAGGGTATGCAAGTAGATGTTAGCAAGGCGATAGCCGCTGTCCAGGCGACGTACTCCGTCTAGTCGCCTGAGAGAAAAACAGTTAGAAGCTATCGATTGAGGCCGTTGGCCATCGAACTCCAAAAACACTAGTTGCTTGCCAAAAAGAGAATAAGAATTTGTTAAATAGGTAGAAATTTCAATAAGATGCATAAATTGTGCAGTTTTCCAATTCCTGCTAAAGTACGGCAGGAGTTGAGGAGTAAAAATGCAAAGCGATTCAACGATTATGGTGGAGGCTTCTATAGATATGCCTTCACAACCCCCCCACTATGATGAAGATCGATCTTCAGCCTCCGCCGTTCTCGGATGTGCACGAAGGTCCTGAATATTCCAATACCTCAGTAACTATTGAGCTAAATAATAATACCCGTATCAAGGGCAAGCTCACCCAGTTCAATGCATCTACTGAAACTATTAGCATTCTCGAGCCACGTGCTAGTGACCCTACTGATATTGATATGGGTACGATTAAGTTTCTTCGTCTGGAGAAGCCTTATCAATTGATGTTGGAGAGCAACAATGCCGAAGAGAAAATTAAAGGCTTAGATGTCGATACGGCAGCACGTTCCTTCGAGGTCTATTTTAAAGACAGAACAGAAATCATCGGCAAGACCTATGGCTCACGTACTGACAAGAATGGGCTGCATTTTTACGAGCAGACTAAAGTTGGTCGCAAGTGGCGTTACTGTGCTCATCTCTTTGTATCCAAAGCTGCAATCGAGAGTAATGCTATCGGTGGTCAGATCGGTGACCTGCTCGTTCAAGAAAAGCAAATTTCTCAAGAAGCACTTAGCACTGCCCTAGAAGAACAACAGACAGATCGTTCGCGTACGATCGGTGAATATTTAGTTAGTAACAAGATAGTTGACGCGGATGAATTAGAGGGCGCGCTCTCCCGGCAGAAGAATATGCCGAATTTAAAGCTTGGTGAGATACTGATATCGGAAGATCTGGTAACAGATGCGCAACTGCAGGAAGCATTGAAAGAACAAAAGAAGAGTCGTAAGAGCGCACTCGGTGAAATTCTAGTCAATAATGGTGTCATCGCGAAGGATGAGATTCAGCAGAGCCTCGCGAAGAAGCTTGGAATTCCGTTTGTAAACCTGCGTGAATTTATTGTGGAGCCAGAGGTTATCCGAGTTTTAACTGCGGCAATCGCCTTTAAACACAAGGTTGTGCCTCTCTATGTCTATGAAGGGAAGATCGTAGTTGCTATCGAAAACCCCATGGATTGGCAGGTCACTGATGCCCTAAGTTTCAACATTAATAAATATGTAGAGCCGGTTATGGCTTCCCCGGAGGACATTAACTGGGCGCTGCAGTTCTATTATTCATCCGAAGATATCGAGGCGACGATTGCCGATTTCGATGAAGAGCTGACTGGAGATGTTGAAGATGATTCCTATGATGCGACACTCTTTTCGGCAGCAGAAACATCACAAGTTACTGACAATGTCGTGGTGCGTATTGTTAATAAAATTGTCGAAGATGCTCACCGACAAAAGGTCTCGGACATACATATAGAGCCAGGAATGGGTAAGCAAAAGGTTATCGTCCGCTTCAGAAAAGACGGTGTCCTGGCAACCTACTACAAATTTCCAACAAAATATCGAGCTGTTTTTGTATCCAGAATCAAGGTGATGGCTCACTTAGATATCTCAAACAAGAATAAACCTCAGGATGGAAAGATTAATTTCATGCATTTCGCTCCAATCGATGTAGAGCTGCGTGTAGCGACAATTCCCACTGCGGGCGGTATAGAAGATGTTGTTATTCGTCTGCTCAGTGGCGGAAAGTGTATGCCGGTCAATGCCATTGGTCTGAGCAGTGATAATCTTGATCGTTTATTGGATGGTGTTTCCAGGCCCCATGGTTTATTTCTCGTTTGCGGTCCTACCGGTTCTGGTAAAAGCACAACCTTGCATTCAGTATTGAATTATTTGAACGGCACCGAACGTAAAATCTGGACGGCAGAAGATCCTGTGGAAATTACACAGCCCGGGCTACGTCAAGTTGAAGTTAACGACAAGGTTGGCATGACCTTCGCCAGCGCGATGCGAGCCTTTCTTCGTGCCGACCCAGATATCATCATGATAGGTGAGATGCGTGACCATGAAACGGCGTCAACTGCGATCGAGGCATCGCTGACTGGTCACTTGGTGTTGTCAACGCTGCATACCAATAGTGCGGCGGAAAGTATCGTGCGCTTACTGGATATGGACATGGACCCATTCAATTTCTCCGACGCAATAATTGGTGTGCTCTCACAGCGATTGACGAAAACTCTATGTACCTCGTGTAAGAAGGCTTACACTCCTGAGACGCGCGAACTCGAATTCCTTGCGTCGGAGTATTGCAGCGAATCAATCGCGGACAGTTCTCGCTCTTCTCCAAGTGATGAAGAAGTTCTCAAGCAGATAGAAATTTGGCGTAATGACTTTGCTCAGAAGGGCCAGTTCACTCTTTATAAAGCGCCGGGATGTATGGACTGTCTTGATACTGGGTATAGAGGGCGAATGGGGATACACGAACTCTTAATGAGTAATTTTGATATTAAGAAAATGATCTTGCGTCGGGCTCCAGCATCAGAGGTGCATATTGCGGCAATTAATGCAGGTATGCGTACGAGAAAGCAGGATGGTATCGAGAAGATACTCATGGGCTACACAGACTATACTCAAATTCGTACTATATAGAGCGTCAATCCACAGTTTTTTTTAAAACGCCTGATGCCGTAATGATCAGCTTTCTTTCAATGTAGTTCCAGGCTCTCGAGTTAGCTAAGAACATCACTGCGGATATCTTTGCGCTTTCTGATATGGGGCAAGAATCGGAACTGTGAGCTAATGAGCTCTTAGAATTCGCTAACAGAACCATTCATCATGGCCGTTACAGTCTCTGTTGCTGTTGAAGCATTCTGGCTTCGCTCGGCGCTGTCGCTGAGACTGCTCAAAAGAAGCCTAAAATACTTGTCGATTTTGAGTCAGCTGTAGATATAAGCCCTTGAAATCCCTCATTCTCTAGCGACTAACCCTATTTAGGCTCTCTGTTGGGGAAAAGTCTGCTTAATCCCTCGATTTTGATCAATTTCTGCTGAAGTTGCCCGATACTATTGACTAGAACTGGTTTTTATCAGGCCTTGGTAATGGACGTATGAAATGCGCCCATGATATGTGTCTGCTTTTGGCGGGAGCCACCTAAATGTATTTGGATTATTTCTCTCTTGAGCGGCATCCGTTCCGTATCACGCCCGATACATCGCTATTTTTTTCGGGTGGTAATCAAGGTAGGGGTGTAGTGCTTGATGCGATGCTATTTGCGATCGAAAGCGGCGAAGGAATTCTCAAGGTAGTAGGCGAGGTTGGTAGTGGCAAGACTATGCTCTGTCGCATGTTGGAAGAACGCCTGCCAGAAACCACAGAAATTGTTTACCTCGCTAATCCAAGGCTCAGCCCAGATGAGGTTTTGTATGCGATTGCATTTGAGTTGAAGCTGCCAGTAAGACGCGATACTTCAAAGCTGCTAGAACACGAACCCAACAAACGCGGCTGGACCGGTATACAGTGAAGATAACGAGTATACAATTTGTCGTAGAATTTAAGACTTATAGTAAACTAAAAAACCCGACTGCTCATGGCAGTCGGGTTTTTTATGTCTCAAATTTGAACGATTAAAATTTAGTTTGGAATATTTGAATCTGCTTCATCCGAGCTGAAAAAAAAGCTAAACAAAAGCAGGGGCCAGATGCCTACATGAACCATGACATCGGCAGTATTGAAAATATAATTCCAGTAGGGGATATGTTGAATATCGATGAAGTCGATAACACTGCCATACACGAAACGATCCAATATATTGCTTGCCCCGCCTCCGACAATAAAGCCAAAGCAGATGTACTCATAGCGCCTGATAGCTGGGCTGAACCAGAGATAGGCGCTCACTCCTATTAATAGCGCGATACTGATGGCGGCGAATATCCCGCCCATCCCCTGCAACATGCCAAACACACCACCGTGATTGCGAATATGCGTAAAGTGGATCAGGCTGTTCCATTCGATCGTGCTGTTCTGATCGATTGTGCTATTCACCCAGTATCCAATTAGCTGAGACAGCGCGAGTACGGCTAACACGATGGCAGTGAACCAGAGCATATTGCTTGTCTTGTTTTCTAAGCGCATAGATTCATTAATGTCTATCGTGTGGAATGTCGTTCGAGTATTCTAGTTTTCGAGCAGGGCAAATAATTTACGCAAGCGAATAGCATTCGCCCCCACATCGCCGACGCCCACTCGAGAAACTGATCTAGCATCGACTACAGTATCAGATCCTTGCTGATCGACCTTGATCACTATATCGTCCTTAAAGCGAAACCAGAATGTTGTGTCAGTGGCCTCTATTCTGCCTGCAGAGGCATCCGCTGCAACGAGTTCCCATCCCAAGTCATCGACTGCAGCCAGCGCCTTCTCGAAGACCACGTTTGAGGATTCGCTATAGCGCTGCGTGACTAGATCCGGGTAGGCCTCATCGGTATGTTTGATCAGTTTCTCGGTCGTCATTTCGCTATAACCGGGCGCGCCATAGACTAATGAATTTGAAGTCTCGCCACGTAGTGCTACTACCGCAACAAATTCGGGAGGATTGCTTCGATTGGTCGAGATATCGTGAATCGGTGGGTAGTTCACGCCTTCGCCTGGGCGGAAGCTTTCTGGAATTAGATAGGCAGTCCATGCCACTAGAGCGCCGACAGCCGCTAGACTCACGAGTTTGCCAGAATTCTTAAGCTTGAAAAATTGGCTGGCTGCAAATGTGGCGACGGCAATTAGTAGACAGATCCAGGCGAGCCATTGCCCGTATTGATTGGCCGTTCCTAGCAGAGCGAATCCACGTTGGAAGTTCCATAATCCTAGCCAGGTACCGGCGGCGGAAGAGAGCGTGAGTAGTCCAATTCCGAGTCCCAATACTAGGCTGGAGAGTCCGCCGATCTTTAGCCAGAGTCGCGGTTTTGCGTGTTCTGTGGTTTCGGTAGTCATAATTATCCCTTGATAAATGCTTGGTCGGCGTATTGTAGGATGTTAGCGGTGCTGCTGTCGTCATCTGAACTGAGAGCTACGATGCTGTGGGCGCAATTGTGCATTCTCGGAGGTGCCCAGAGTTGCTCCATACTACGGCTTTCGACGTGACAGAGATAAGATTTTATTAGCGCCCCGTGACTCACTATCGCAATTTTTCCAGTATTCGTTTGATGCTTAGCCTCAATCTCCGTCACGGCATCGATGGCCCGCTGCTGTAAGTCAAAGAAACTCTCGGCACCCTTCAGTTGGAACAAATGAGGCTGCTCCCAGAAATGGCGATGAGACTCTGGTTCTCGTTGGGCAAGATCTTCATAGAGATGACCTTCCCAGGGTCCGAGAAATATTTCGCGCAGCGTATCGAGATATTCAATCTCAGTTGTCGACCTAGGGAACACATGCTCAGCAGTCTGGCGCGTACGCAGGCTGCTACTGCAATATATCTTATCAAATTTTAGCTGCGCAATGCGCTGTCCAAGTTCCTTTGCCTGTTGGATGCCTAATGGCGTGAGCTGAGATTCACTCTGACCCTGAGCGCGTCTTTCCTTGTTCCAATTGGTCTCCCCGTGCCGTATTAGATGAATCTCCACTCTCAATTCTCCCTGTTTCTGACACGGCTTCTTGTTCTTGAGACGGCATCCAGCCAGCCGTTATATTGAGTCTCTCTCCAGGCATCATCTTTACCCGGTTCGAAGTGCTGGTCTGGCTGCCACTTCGTGCTAATTTCGTCTAGTGATTTAAAGATGCCAGCCTGCAGGCCGGCGACATAGGCCGCGCCCAAGGCGGTGGTCTCCGTAAGTTCGGGCCGCAGCACATCAAGATTTAGCAGGTCTGACAACTTCTGCATCACATAGTTATTGTTCGCCATCCCACCGTCGACACGAAGGCTGGCTATGTTGCCGCCATCCGCTTCAATCGCGACTAAAAGGTCTTTGCTCTGATAACAGACGGAGAGTAGGGCGGCAGTGACCAGCTCCTTTACGCCACTATCACGAGTGAGGCCAAACAATGCACCGCGTGCGTCTGGGTCCCAGTAAGGTGCGCCTAAGCCGGTGAAAGCGGGCACCAGATAGACGCTTAGATCTTCGCTGGTTTTCTCTGCCAAGGACTCAGATTCGCTGGCCTGTTGTATGAGTTGTAAGCCGTCTCTAATCCACTGCATGGTGGCACCTGCCATGAAGATACTGCCCTCAACGGCGTAGCTGGTTTCCCCATTAAGGCGAAAGGCAACGGTGCTAAGCAGGCGGTTAGTAGATTTGACCACCTGATTGCCAGTATTTACTAAGAGAAAACAGCCAGTGCCGTAGGTGCTCTTGGCCATGCCGGCGGAGAAGCAACACTGCCCGAATGCGGCGGCTTGTTGGTCGCCAATAATTCCAGTAACGGGTATAGCGCTTCCAAAAAACTCAGCATCACATTCGCCATATTCAGCGGCGCAGTCCTCAACAGTTGGCAAGAGTGAGGCGGGAATATCGAAAATATCGAGTAGCTCGTCGTCCCACTGTTGAGTATGAATATTAAATAGCTGTGTTCTGGATGCGTTCGTGGCGTCAGTGCGGTGACTGCGACCGCGGCTTAGGTGCCACAGCAGAAAACAATCGACTGTGCCGAAGGCAAGCTCGCCATTTTCTGCACGTGCTCTTGCGCCTGCGACATTCTCCAGTATCCAGTGAATTTTACTGGCAGAAAAATAGGCATCGATGAGCAGCCCTGTCTTCTGCTGAATCGAGTCTTCCAAGTGTTGTTCTTTTAATTTTTCGCAGTAGTCGCTGGTGCGGCGGTCCTGCCATACGATTGCGTTGTAGATTGGAAGGCCGGTTTCTCTGTCCCACACGATGGTGGTCTCACGTTGATTGCTGATACCTATGCAACGAATCTGTTCAGATGTGATTGAGGCTGCGTCGAGTGCAATGCGGCAACTAGCGAGAGTGCTCTGCCAAATCTCCATCGCATCGTGTTCTACCCAGCCGTTGTTAGGGAAGTGCTGCGAGAATTCCTGCTGCCCTGCGGAGAGTTTATTACCCTGAGAGTCGAATACCAGAGCACGGCTGCTGGTAGTGCCTTGGTCGATAGCGAGAATGCAGTTGTTCATGCTGGTAATCTCTTCAATCTATGCGGATATTTCCTGCGCCTCGTCGTGGCTTCAGTTAGGGAGAGGGCGGCTGCTCAACGTAGTAAAAGTAGATGCACATGGTACACTAACTGTATATTTGATGGGCAAGTTACTAGATGAAATTAGGCCACCTCGAGTCCAGAGTAACTGAGTCAAAAAATCTATGCATGATCTCCTCATAATCGGTGGTGGCATCAATGGAACTGGCATAGCTGCCGATGCTGCTGGTCGCGGCCTGGATGTCGTTCTTTGTGAAAAGGCTGACCTTGCCTCGGCAACTTCATCGAGGAGTTCTAAGCTTATCCACGGTGGCTTGCGCTATCTCGAATTCTACGAATTTGGATTGGTGCGCAAGTCATTGCAAGAGCGAGAAGTGCTCACTGCAGCGGCCGCACATATCATCAAGCCACTCGCCTTTCACATTCCTCGGTTGCCACATTCGCGCAGCTCATGGCTTATTCGAGCCGGACTGTTCTTGTATGACAATTTGGCGCGACGTAAGCGCTTTAAGGGGTCGCGCTCGATCAAGATAGGCCCCGAAGGTCCGCTCAATTCCGCAATCACCCGCGGCTTCGAATATTGGGATGCACAGGTAGATGACTCGCGACTAGTCGTATTGAATGCCTTGCAGGCGAAGCAGCACGGAGCACAGATACTCACGCGCACAGAGTGTACGGGCATGCAGTCTTTAGATGAGGGCTGGCGCGTTACTCTTCATGATCATGTTAGCGATACCGATACTGAGATCGACTGCAAGGCCATCGTGAATGCAACAGGCCCCTGGGTTGCCTCCCTATCTGAGAAGCTTGGCAATGAGGAGGCTGAGCATAAAATTCGCCTCGTTAAAGGCAGTCATATCGTCGTGCCGCGCATGCATCCCGGCTCTCAAGCTTTTTTGTTGCAGCATCATGACGGCAGAGTAATCTTTGTAATTCCGTGGTTACAAGACTATACCTTGATAGGAACGACCGAAGCGGAACACAAGGGAAGTTTGGATCATGTAGAAATTTCTAAAGAAGAGATTAGTTACCTGCTCTCCATAGTGAACCTGTATTTCAAAAAGGCTATTTTGCATTCCGATGTTGTATCTAGTTTCGCGGGCGTGAGACCGCTAATAGATAATGAAGAAGTGAATGCGAGCAAGATATCGCGAGACTACAATTTAGAATTGGAAACAGACCCGCATCCAATACTCTCAGTCTATGGCGGCAAGGTGACTACCTATCGAGTTCTTGCGGAAGATGTGCTGAATAAATTAAAGGGAGCATTACCGAGTATGGGGGCTGCGTGGACTCATGATGCAGCCTTACCTGGAGGCGACTTCGATCTGCCAGAGCATTTATTTCAGGAAATAGTCTCGAAGTATGTCTGGTTGGGTCCGGATCTAATCAATCGTTGGTTGAGCAGCTACGGTACTCTCAGCTTCGATATTATCGGTGATGCTTCGGGCATTGGCGATCTGGGTGTGAAGTTTGGCCACAACCTCTATCAGAAGGAAGTGGACTATCTCTGCTCAAAAGAATGGGCGAAATCGGCGGACGATATTCTTTGGCGGCGCAGCAAGCTAGGACTGAAATTTTCTCGTGCGGAACGGGATTCTCTTGCTAACTACATAGAGCAGTCTTTTACTTGCTGACCTGTTCCGTTAGTGCCTTGAGTCGTTCTGACCACTGTTGTTTTATCTCATCAGCGTACAGTTCTAGGGTTTGGTCAATCTGCATCGATAGTCTGAGCTTGGTTTTCCCATCCTGCATATCGAGGCTCAGCTTGATCTTGCTCTTGTGAGCGTTTTTCTTCGCAGTCTCGCGCCAGCTAAAGCTCAGGCGTTTCGGTCTATCAATTTCTAAATATTCTCCATCGTGCAGGAATTCTTTTCCATTGCGCTTGATGCGATAGTTATAGCTTCCGCCGGGGCGAACTTCATTTTGTAGGTCGATTACTTTCTCGTTGCCGATATGGCTGCCGAACATCCAGCTACCTACGAAGGTGGGTATCAGCCAGCGATCGAATATTTTTTCTGCCGGAGCGACCACAGTTCTGCTTAGCGAAATACTAAACGTCTTAAATTTCGCCGCAGGCAATTCATCTGCCTCAGCATCGTCTTCGAACATGGAAATTTGATCGTTGCTCATTTTCTCACTACTAGTTAGGGTTGGATGGCATGAGATGTAGGGGAAGTATCTGGCGACGAGAGGCTGTCTTTTGTCCGTAGTTTTCTGTTAGATAATCGAGGATAGAGTCTTCAAGTTCAGGGCCAAGATCGCCAAGCCCCTGCGAACTCTGCATCCATTCGATGCGACTCTTCCAAACTTCTCGTGTACCTGAATTTTGCACGATTATCTGATGTGAGTGGCACTCGGTACAATTGTCGCGCACTAGTTGCCAGCCGTCCTTTCGAATTAACTCACTTGGCGCAGTATTTTCCTGCGCAGTCGAACTTGCAGTTGTAAACAGTAGTAGCAGCGACAAGGTAATTGACGTTGGTGAGATTGATTTCATTTTATCTGCCATGGTTTTAAAATCCAATATCACAAGTCAATAAAGGTAAATTAAACGACCTGTACGGCCACTCTGTGACAGGCGTTGTTCAAATAGCCACGAGGGTTCCATCCAGGCACGACCATGGGCTGTGTGCGACCCTGCTCATCCATAGCTCGGGCCCATATTTCGTAGTAACCCGGCTCAGGAAACTGTATCCATGTTTCCCAATTCTGCCAAGCGAGCCTATTTGCTGGATCTGTTAACGCCGACGACTGCCAGGTGGCACCGAAGTCGATAGAGATATAGACGCTGCTCACCTGGTTGTCACCTGCCCAGGCGTGACCGCGGACCGTCATTCGTTCTCGTATTTTGTGTCTTATGCCTGACTCAGGGGAAGTGATGAGTGACTTGATCGGCATTGATTCGATGATGCGCATGTCTTCATTTGGCACGCGTGTACCAGGTGCGACCGGAGTGATTGGGACCGAATAAGAAGGTGGAGACATCTTTTCGCCATCGTGGATCTGATTGCGAATATCGATTCGATTCAACCACTTCCCAGAAACAGAAGCTGGCCAACCTGCGCAGACGAGGCGCAGTGGGTATCCGTTTTGCAAGGGTATATCTTCGCCATTCATCGACCAGGCGATGAGGGATTCCTGTTCTAGAGCTTTGGCAATGGGTACGCCGCGAGATATTGAATCACGGTCAGGATCGCCGCTGAGATGCGTGTCCGCGCCGTGATAGCCAATGTATTTCGCATCGGCGAGTACGCCGCAGTAATTGAGTACGTCGCGCAGTCTTACGCCGGTGAAGCTAGGGCAGCCGATGGCTCCGGTAGTCCATTGGTTACCACTCGCACTCGGCAGGAATTCACTACGTCCATTGCCGCCACATTCTAGCTGTAGCTGTAAGTTAACTGTTTCGAAACGTTCTCTAAGTTCCGCTATTGTAAAAATTACGGAACGTTCAGCCGATTCGCCTCCAATTTCTAGTTGCCAAGTATCGGGATCAATATTATCCGGTGCAATGCCGTTGTTGCGAATGAACATGCGATTGTTCGGTGTAATATCATCATCGAGCAGGTGGGCGGGGGTCTCGGCGTTGATTGGTCGATCGTTGAGTACAATGAGGCCGTCTTTTCCTGGTATCTGCAGTGGAGAACTTTCGGCGGCGAAGGCCGCTGGAATAAGACCGGCAGGCATGAAGCGCGAGAAGGGTATGCTCATGCCGAGCGCGCTAGCCATAGCAACGAGGCCGCTCTTCTTCAGGAAGCCCCGACGCGTTAGCGGATCACTTTCGCGGCCCCATATAATTCGGTCCGCCGCGATTGGGTCTTTGTTAGTGAGCTCACGTATTCCCAGTTCTTGCTTCTTACTCATAAAGATATCTTCTGTTGTTTTCCAGCAATTAATTAAATTGCCCAGCTTCAATTAGTCGTGTGTGGGTGCGCGCAAAACCTCTGCAAATGTCATGGCTTAACTACTGAGGCCAATACCTCTTGCCATCAAGACTGCCAGCAGAGGAATTACCACTAGCAGAACCAATTGAAACTTTAGCAATAGCCTTAACCAATGAGGTACCTCAATGATATCCGCTTCTGATACACGATGTTTATTAAAAAACATTGTGGGTGCTACTGCGAAAAGAGCCATCAATAAGAACAGAGCTATTTTGGCGTGGAAGAGTGGATTGCTTGTATAGAATTCGCTGGGCTTGCCCACCCATAACCATAGACTTAGGCCGAAGGCCAAAACGAAGATGGCGCTGATCCCGCAAACCGCATCTACCTTCGCTAGATTGCGTGCATCCTCCCCTGTGATCTGTGATTTGATGGCCATGTTCTCAATGACCAGGGCGCCAGCGAACGCGAAGATGGCGGCGAAATGCAAAAGTCTGAAAAGCTCGTGATACATTAGGCAATCATACTGGATATGGTAGCTTTCGACTTCTTTCTCTATGCCGGGCTATCAAATTGATAGTTTGGTGTAGACGCGGAAATTTCGTTCTCTTCTGCATTCATTTCTGTATCGATTCCTTCGAACAACGGCGTGCTCAGATAACGCTCGCCAGTGTCGGGCAACATGCAGAGAATATTGCTACCCGGCTCGGCCTGTTCTGCAATCTGCAATGCACCAGTAAAAGTTGCGCCAGCGGTAATGCCAGTGAATATACCTTCCTTCTGGGCTAGCAATTTAGAGTTGCGAATTGCATCTGCTCCCGAGATGGCTAGAAGTTGGTCTATATGTTTTCGGCCTACAGCCTGATCTAGCAGTGGAGATATGAAGTCAGGCGTCCAGCCCTGCATCGGGTGAGGATTGAATGCAGGGTGACTAGGTGGGAGTCCTGTCTCTGGCGCTTCAGGCTGAGGAGTCGCGCTACCAAGTAGCTGTGCATTGTCGGGTTCGCAGCAGACAATTTTAGTTTCTGGGCGTTTCTCTTTAAGAACATTCGCTACACCATTGAGCGTCCCGCCAGTGCCGAAGCCTGTTATCCAGTAGTCTAGGCGTTCACCCTCGAAGTCCCTAAGAATCTCCACTGCAGTAGTGCGTTCATGCATGCGCGCGTTCGATTCGTTTTCAAACTGACGGGTCAAGAACCAACCATGGGTGTCGGCCAGCTCTTTCGCTTTCGCGACCATGCCGCTTCCCTTCAACGGAGCTGGGGTAAGAATTACTTTGGCGCCGAGAAAACGCATCAGCTTGCGGCGCTCGACGCTGAAGCTTTCTGCCATCACGATAACCAGAGGATATCCCTTCTGTGCACAAACCATCGCAAGGCCGATGCCGGTATTTCCACTCGTTGCCTCTACTACCGTCTGGCCTGGCTGCAAGTCTCCGCTAGCCTCTGCATCCTCGATGATGCCGAGTGCTAGTCTGTCCTTCACAGATCCTGCTGGATTAAACGCCTCGAGCTTCACGAACAGATTCACATGATCTGGAGCAAGTTTATTGATGCGAACAACGGGCGTATTGCCGATAGTCGCCAGGATGTCTTGATGTTTGTTTTTCACAATGGCTGTCCTTGTAGGTGTTCTCGAAGAAACTAATGGCTTCATTCTAGCCCCATTATGTAATGACTGTCACCGGAAGATAACGATCTTCAATGTGTCCTAGCGCGGATCGCTAGCCAGTTTGTCTTTGACATTGCCATCTATATGGCTTGAAATGGGAATTGGTCTTTCGTATTAGCCGTCAGCTAGGAAAGAATATGAATAGAAAACCCATTCTGCTGTTTTTATGCATGATGGCCCTGAGTGCAGTGAGTCTTGCAGCGCCTGAAAGTGGCCTTGAGAGGGGCGATCCGGAAGATTTGGGCTTTTCCGTTCCGAGGCTCGCATTAGTGCACGAGATGCTGACGCAGCATGTGGACGATGGTCGAGTGGCAGGCTTGGTCGCTGGCGTGGCGCGTCACGGGAAAATCGTCTATCTGAAAAGCATAGGATGGAGCGATATCGAACAAGAAGATTCGATGCTGGAAAATTCACTCTTTCAGATACGTTCGATGAGCAAACCGATTACTGCCGTAGCTGCTATGCAGCTGGTCGAGCAGGGCAAGGTGAAGCTCGATGATCCAGTCTCCAAATATATTCCTAGCTTCGCTGAAATGCAGGTCTTTCTCGATCCTGCGGCTGCCAATTTCAACAATACTCGACCTAGCGCTCGCGAGATGACAATAGAAGATCTGCTGCTGAATACCGCCGGACTCAGCCACCGTTTCGGCGCCTTGTATAGACAGAATGAAGTTCGTTCTCGCGGGGATACCTTGGAGGAACTTGTAGAGAAGGTCGCTACTGTGCCGCTAATAGGCGATCCCGGCGCGCAATGGGTATACAGCATCTCGATAACTGTACTGGGCCGAGTTATCGAGTTAGTGTCTGGGCAGAAATTAGATGACTATCTCAATGAGCATGTATATGGGCCGCTCAAGATGACGGATACGTCATTCTACGTGCCCGATGAAAAACAGCAACGCTTGGCGCGAGCCTATAGTGTGTCGCCTGAAGACAGGAGCCTGAGCCTGCTGCCACAAATGGATATTCCTATAACTCAAGACCCTCCGTTATTAGAAGGTGCCGCGGGCATCGTCAGCAGCGTTCCCGACTATCTTCGCTTCCTTCAGATGCTGCTCAATGGCGGCGAACTCGACGGCGAACGAATTCTGCAAACCGACACCGTGGAGGCTATGACTCAGAATCATATATCCGAGGCTCTCATGCCTCTTGGTAGCAATCCCAACAATCCTATGCTCGATCGAGGTTGGGGCTATGGCATGGCAGTTGTAGTGGATGAAAGAATGAGCGCCTATGGGACTAACAAGGGTGAATTTGGTTGGAGTGGTTCTCTCGGCACCTTCTCGTGGGCAGATCCTGTGTCAGGAACTAGCGTCGTTATCATGCTGCAAATCCAGCCTGCGCGTGCCTACAGTATTGCCTCGAAGTTCAAGACGATGGTTCATCAGAGCATGATCGACTAGTATGTAAGCTTATAGAAATCCCTAGCCATGGAAGTAAAAACTTGTATGATTGAAGTAGCGACTGTGTCGGTACTTCAATTCGATAATCTCTCTCGGTATGAAGCCTCGTCATCACTACCCGAATACTGAATTAGATATGGAATCTGAACAATGTGGTTAGCTACAAGTTGTGACTTCGAATTTGAGATTTCGGTGCCTACACCTTTCATATTGATGCTGCGCCCGCGTAGCGGAGCACAGCAATGGATTAGTCGCGAGGAATACAAGCTCACCCCCAGCGTTCCAGTGGTGGAGTTTACCGATACCTATGGCAATCTATGTCAGCGACTGGTGGCGCCGCCGGGGCGTTTTAAAATACACACGACGGCTCAGGTGATGACCAGTGATGTCGTCGAGAAGGCGTCAGGCGCCCCCTTCGTCGATATACCTATGTTGCCCGACGAGGTTTTAATTTTTCTGTTGCCGAGCAGATATTGTGAGTCGGAGAGCTTCAATCAGATGGCTGTCGAGATTACGGCAGGACAACTGCTGGGCTATGACCAGGTAGAATCTATTGAGACTTGGTTGCGCGAGACGATTAGCTACATTCCTGGAAGCAGCGACGATCCTATTTCAGCGATAGATGTGAATCAGAAGCAGTCTGGTGTTTGCCGCGACCTTGCTCATCTGGGTATCGCGCTGTGTCGCGCAATAAGTATTCCTGCCAGGCTGGTAGTTGGCTACAACCATGGTCTTGTACCCATGGATATGCACGCATGGTTCGAGGCCTATGTCGGTGGTCGTTGGTATGCCTTTGATGCTACTCAGGAGGAAATAACGCCGGGCTATGTCGCTATCGGTTACGGTCGAGATGCGGCCGATGTGGCGGTCTATAATCAGTTCGGCCCTTCGGTCTACCCTATCTCACAGGATGTAAGTGTCGAACTCGTAGAAGTGAAAGAGTAGAAGCTTTATTTTCGTTTGCCCTTGAGTAGGCCCTTGATCTTGTCGCTGAAGGTCTCGTATTTCAGGTCGCTAAATTCCCCGGCATCTAGGAAAATTCTGTCACAGTTTGGGCAGCACTCCATCCATATATGCGTCTGCTGGGGGTCAGCAATCTTGTCCATACCTACTTTGCAATGGGGGCATTGAATATCTTCAACCTTGTCGAATTTCTTGCCGATCGATGCGGAGCCAATATCGAGGAAGGTCTCAGCCATGAACTCATCGCGCATTTTCTCCAGTATGAAGCCCTTGACGAGTAAGCCATAGCAAATGCGGCAACGCTCCAGCTTAATATCGTCGCCAAGGGTTTTCGTTTCCAGTTCACCCGTGCACTTTGGGCATTCCATCTCGGTCTCCAGTGACAGCAATGAGGCAAGAAAAATATTATCGAATTCACGGTAAATAGCAAGCATTGATAACAGCAGTAATCCCTTATTGGCGTGCTAGGGCGGGCTGGCAAGAGAGCGGAATTCCAGTTAGTCTGCAGCTATATAAATACCACGGAGAGTGAAATCTCTGGGCATAATTTTCTCAGCCGGAGGCGCACCATGCAGTTTATAATTTTGAAGTATATAGTTACCGCAGGTATCGTGGTGTTGGTTTCTGAAGTCGCCAAGAATCTCGACAAGGCGGGTGCGCTTATTGCGGCGCTGCCAACTGTGACTCTACTGACATTGTTTTGGCTGTACTTCGAGGGACAGTCAGCGGAGAAGATAACGAATCACGCTTGGTATACGTTCTGGTATGTCGTCCCGACATTGCCGATGTTCGCTGCGTTTCCTTCCCTGTATCAGCGTTTCGGGTTCTGGGGGGCTATGGCGTCTTCCGTTCTGATAACGGTGCTGCTCTTCGTGGTATTCGCACTGCTTCTTCGTCGCTTCAACATTGATTTGATGTGAGCCGTTCAAGCGCTTAGTCGAAGTAGAGCTATGGCTGATGGAAAATGCCTCAGTCGGATTTCGGCGATAGATCACCAATGTCAGACGATCGTATGTGCAGGTCGCGTTGCGGGTAGGGGATCTCGATGTTGTGTTCGTGAAATTTATCCCAGATACGGGTTAGCAGTTCGCTAATAACATTGGCGCGCCCATTCATGGGATCGTTAATCCAAACGCGCATTTCTAGATCCACCGAACTATCGCCAAACCCTTTTACGAGACAATTTGGCGCTGGGTCGCTCAATATTCTGTCGGTTTCGCTAGCCGCTTCCTTGCAGAGTTCTATGGCTCGGTGTAGATCGGCCTTGTAGTGAATGCCGACTACCTGTCGTAAGCGCAGCAAGTTTTGCGAATGAGACCAATTCTCCACTCGGTTGATGATCAGCTCTTCATTGGGAATTAGATGCTCGACGCCATCGCGAGTGGTGACTGAAACATAGCGGGCAGTTAGTGAATCTACTCTGCCATAGTAGTCTGCAACCACTATCACATCGCCGGGTTTAATGGACTTATCCATTAGTAAGATGAAACCGCTAATGAGGTTTGCAAAGATTTTTTGCAGGCCAAAGCCTATACCCACACCAACTGCGCCACCGACGACCGCAAACGCCGTCAAGTCCACGCCCACGATCGCGAGAGCCATGATGAAAGCAACGGCACTTAGCGATATACGCATGAATTTGATGGTTAGGACTTGGATTGACGGAGATAAATTATGCGAAGACTTCAGTTTGCTCTCGGTAACCTGGCCGGCAATAGAAGATATCCACAACAGAATGCCGAGAGTCACGAGCGCCTGAATGACAGTGAATACAGATACGCTTGCCTGCCCTAAAGAAAAGGAGATCTCGTCAAGAAATGCGATCGTTGGGCTGAGAATTCCCAAGATGTTCAGTGCCGCAATGACCCAGGCTGCGATTGCGATAGTGCGAGACCAGAACGGACTGCTAACTAATATCGTCGCGATCTCGATGATTACCCAAGCGGCTAGAAGGCTGGTGGTAATAAGCAGCAAGGAATTTGAAACGTCCCATTGTTCAGTGGCAACAACAGATATCGATTGTAATAGCAGCCAAATTGCTGGGAAGGAAATGTCTTTCGCAGTTTTCCAGATTCTAACTAGGATGGGAAATCGAGATTGCCGCGCAGAAAGCAAATCGATTTTTTTTTGTAAGCGAATTGAAAGTGGCCATGCAATAGTGGCAGCAAAAGCAATGATCGCGAGACAGATAAGCGTGTCTACGACGAAGACGTCAGAAAGGAACCATTTCTGTAGCTCTTCGAGCCAAACAGCCCAAACAGTCGGGTCGGTTATCTGATCAATTAACGGATTTGTCTTGGATTCCACTATAGCCACCCCTTGCGACGAAACAGTAATAGTTGAATGAGCGCGGCGATTGCCATGAAGCCGAGGACAATGAAGTAGCCGCCCTTGAATCCGAGTTCTGGCATGTACTCAAAATTCATTCCGTAGAGTCCGGCGACGAATGTTAGTGGCACAAAGATAACGGTGATGACAGTCAGAATCTGCATGACCTTATTCAGCCGATGCGAAGAGAGAGCAAGATAGCCATCAGATAGGTCGGTTAGCACGTCATAGTAGAGGCTAGCCAGGCTCTGTGACCGCTCTACCTGTTCATAGAAGTCGACGACCTGATGAGACAGTGCCTCAGAGAAAATAGTAGGAGGCTCTTCCTTTAATTCTACGGCAATGAGTTTGTGGTAATTCGTGTTGCGTTTGAAGTACCGAAGCCGAGATTTTAATCTAGTAATCTCTGAGAGTAGATCGTCGTTTGGCTTGTCGAACATTTCTGTTTCAAGGCCATCCATGCGCGGCTCGAACTCTATTAGAATTTTCACATAACGGCGACTCAAGTGATTGGCCAATTGAAGCGCTAATGCTGCAGCACCTTCTGCTACTAGATCAGGATTCTTCGCTACCTTTTCAGTAAGCCACTTGATGCTGTCTGATTTTTTCCTCTGGCGTGTTATTAGGATGCGTTCTTTGATAAATATGGAGAGAGGGAAGAACTGAAGGTCAAGCGAGCCATCCGTTTCCTCAAGATCGCGCAGCATGAGAAATTCATGCTCTTTGTAACTCTCAAGTTTTGGCGGATGACGTTTCCTGAGAGCATCCTGAATAGCTAATTCGTGTAGGTCCAAACTTTCCAAAATGGATCTTTCTTCATTCTCATCATAATTGCAGAGGTTGATCCAGATAAACGTGTCTGTTTGTTTTTTCCATGCGACAAGTAATTCCTTGTCGCCGAATTGGGTGGTCTGATGCTTGGGGTCAAAGAGTACGCTTTGCATTCTTACCTCGAGTTTTTAACTCTCGTTGAGCTATGTCGGAGTAATCGTGATTGTGATTCAGAACAGCCAAGAATGCTAGAACTAAACCGCTAATAGCATCAGCGGAAGGGGGGAGGAATATTGGGAGGAAAGCAGCCCCGGAGTCGGGGCTAGGCCTTAGCAATAGATGTCTGTTGTGCTACTTTTTAACTCAGGAGCCAGACGCATCTTGCAGATACTGTCCGGCTTCTGGTTCAATCAAAAAAGGGCTTGGACCATTCGATCCAAGCCCTTTACGAAATCCTTGTCTTTAATTAAGGAGCAGACATGATCATGCTGTGCTGCATGTTCATGGCTTCGCGCGCGCGGTTTCTCTCCGATTGCATGAGTTCTCCAACGGCGGGGCCGCCTTGATTATAGATTCCGCCCCTAAGTGCGAATAGCAAGTAATCCGTTGCTTGGGAGTTGTTGGCTTCTTTGTCAGTAAAGTAGCTAAGCGCCTCATCCATCACTTCATCGCGATTCTCAACGTTAGGGAAGGCAAGGATGTCGGCGATGATAGTCTCCAGAAGATTCAAGTTATCTAGGATAATCGCCGCCTGGGGAGACTGGCTATACAGATCGGGCGCAATGGCGGGAGCCATAGGCAGCTCGCTAGGGGCAGGGAACATAGTCATGCCGCCAGATGAGCCAACTTTGTTCCAGAAGCGCTCGAGAGCCACATCGACCCCGCCATCGAACTGACTGTCCAAGCTCTGTAGTATTACCGCTTCCAGCACGGCGAGTTGCAGCCACTGCTGAGTCCACAGGAATCCACTGATTAGCGGGAATGCGGTCTTAAGGCCCTTGGCTTGATCGTGTTCTAGCAGGTAGTCACTCTCTTTAGGCGCGGTGGCTACAGAGTGCTGATCGTCGCTGAGATAGTCATCTATTGCGCTGGCAACTGCCGCGAGTTTGTTGTCGATGGCATCATCGATATAAATGGTAAGTAGCGTATCTTCGAAATTGCGGCCGCGCTTGAATACCTCAGCCACATTAGCTCCAATTGCAGAACTGTTTTCAAAGGCATTCTCGGCTGCGTCATCGCTGTACTTGCCACGCATTAATTGCAGTAGTCGCATTCTTGCCGCAAGTTCTCGGTCGTGATGGGGGCCATTGCTCATGCCCATTTCCATAGGGTCATCATGGTTCATCGTGCCGGCAGCCATCATCTCCCTCATGGACATGTTGGCACGCATATTCATGTTCATCTGCAATTCATTCCGCAGCTGCTGTGTGGCAGGGTCGGCATTGATCGCGGCAATTTCTTCTAGTGCTTTGGCCTGCGTGATGCCGAAGGCATTAAACAGATCGGCTATCTCTGGATACTGTGCACGTATCTCGGCAGCATTCTGCGCAGACAGGCCCGAACTAATAAGGCTGCCCAACACTATCGATGAGATGATTAATATTTTTCCTATCATGCTCCAATTCCCTGCTTGCTTTGGCGATTACTCATTGCTCCTCTAGTATCCTGCTTGCAATTACTAGAGTGCCCTAGATCGGCTTATTAGATGTCCCGCTATTTACTTGATTCCAGAAATTAAGGAAGCAAAGCCAGTATAAACACATTACTTAGCGTGTACACGTGCTCCGTTCGCCTGCTGCGATAATTCAAAGGAGCGTTGAAGGTTTAGCGTTGAAATAGATAGGAGAATTTCATGAAAATTTGATCTCCATCATTCCTTAGGTCATTGGCTACTACCAATTCTCTCTCGTCTTCCATCTCGACGATATCGAAATTGCTTTGGTTCGAGTTGTAGCCAATGTAGAACGCAGACCATGGGTTGATCACGTAGCGCAGAAGTAGGTCGAAGTTTAGATTCTTGTCGTCGACTAAGCTTGATGCTGGTCCGGCATCTGTCTCGTCGTATTGTGCGATGAAGCGTAGCGACCACTCCTTAGTGAACTGATAGTTCCAGTTGCTGCGAAAGATATCGTTAGTGAAAATTGCCATGCCGCCTGATTCGGTTTCTAGTTCGGTGTGAAATAAGGTGTTCGAAATACTTAGTCTATCGATAGGACGCCAAAGCATATCGGCGCTAAAGCGCGTCGTGTCAGCAATGTTCGGCAGTGTTCCTGTTGGCGGTACCAGATTAAGTGTCGTTCCTACGCGTAAATCAGCCTCGAACGACAGGGTGTTCAGTGTAGTATTGGTAAAACTAAGCGAGAAGTCTTCGTACTTATAGGTTCGATTCGACACGATGCCCGCGAAATCTTTAGGTCGAAGTGTTTCCGAATGCTCGGAATAGCTTGCAGTAAAGACGTTTGTATCGAAGTTAACCCCAATTCTTGGTTCAAGCTCCGAGTAGATTTTGTCGCCGCCAATATCATTGAGATGGACACCAAATAGGCGGACATTCCATCTGTTGATGCTGGAATTCTCCGGATAGAAATTATAGTTCATGCGTTGGTGTACGCCGGTTGTGTCAGAGCGAGTGAAGCGAGACTGGAAGCCAAGCTCGGTGCGAAAATTACTGGTTGTCTCAACAAAGTGCGTGTGGTTGCTGAATGAGCGACCCGCGCGATTGATCTGAATATTGCGTTGGTAACCGGTTGTTTCTTCGTTTTCATCAAACGCCTTACTTTCAGTACCAATGAATTGCATCTGGGTAGTCCAGTTGCTGGTCAGCTTAAAGCGGCCATCGATACTGGCCACGCGGTTGTGGCCGTCGGCCAGAGAGCGGTTTGTTAGCAACACACCGACACGGTCCTGCTCTGAAATATCCATAAAGCCACGCAAGATGGCTATGTTGGCTTTTTCCCCTTTTAACGGGTCGTCATCGGCCCGGTTCAGGCCCGGCGCCTCGTCGTTGATTAGGATGCTGCCGAAGCCAAATTTTCCCTCACGGCCGGTAAATCTTGCGCCGCCTTCGGGGTCGATAATTCTTCGGGTAAATACCAGTGTCGAATCTGTTGCGAAAAAATCGGCGTTCTCAACGAAGAAGGGACGACGTTCTGGAAACTGTACTTCGAATCGTTGGTTCAAAGTTACCTGTGGCTCGTCCGACTCTACCTGTGAAAAGTCTGGATTAAGAGTGATGTCGAGCACCATCGAATCGTTGAATACGAATTTTGCATCGAGGCCGACATTTTGTTCTGAACTCTGTTCGAATTTAGGCCCGCCGGTAGCGTCTGGGTCGAGAGCATCCACTTCTCTCATAAAGAGGAACGGGATAATCTGCGAGTTATTGCCCGGTGATACATCGCGGATACCGGTGAGCGTTGCGGTTTGATTGAGGCGTCCCTCAACATTTACCGAGTAAGGAGGCCAGTAAGATTCTTCACCTAAACGCGGGATATTACGGGCGAACTGGATGCGCCATTCCTGCTCTGAGTTGTCCGGGAAACGCAGGCTACGCAGGGGAATAGACATTCTAGCCATGTATCCTTGATCGGTAAGCTCGCCTTCGCTTTCCCATACCATCTCTAATGTGGTGTCAAAGCCTGCTCGGCGCGATGAACCTTCGGTCCAGCGCGCATCCCACTGGATGCCCAGAGCGGTAGTTCTGAATGAGAATGCAGCACGTTGATCGTTGAATGTGTCGAAGGTGATCTCGACATGGTCATCGCCATCGATATTTTCGCGTGAAGAAAGGTTCGCGCGTATTTGGTCTGGATCAGTATCGAAGGCTAAAAATACCACGTGCAACTCGAGCTGATCGTAGCCGATGTACACCTCGGTGCGTTGTGCTGAGGGTTCGCCTGGCTTGGGTTCGCGCTGCACGAAGCTGTCGACTTTCGTCATAGAGCGGGCCAATGCGGAAGAGGGAGCCATATTCTGAAAGTCGGCGAACTTGGGCGTGCCGTCGATCAGGGGCATGACTAGTCCAGCTTCTGTTGCGCTTGCTGATTTCGAAAACAACAGTGCTATAGCTGTACACACTAGGCACAAATTCAACCAGGACTTTCTCATTGGGCTCTCTCTTGGAGGATATTCCTAAGGCGGGAGGATAATACTTGGATTTAGAAGGCTAGGGAACCTCTCCTAATAACTCTTACACGTCTATTTGGAGGTTCTCAGCAACTGTTTTAGAAAGCTTGAGCAGTACTGACTTTGACTGCTTTGACGGGACATTGGATCAGCTGGAGGAATAAAGTAGCAATCTCTTACGCCAGATGGTCAGTAATAACCCTAAGAAATGCGGGGCCGTATTTCTCCAGTTTCCTCTCGCCGACGCCACTCACCAAGCCAAAAGCATTCATATCTTGGGGCAGGTTCACACACATCTCCTGCAGTGCGCTGTCGTGAAAGATTACGTAGGGCGGCACGCCTTTATCTTCGGCAAACAGCCGTCGGCATTCACGCAGTGCCTCCCATAGGGCGACATCGACATCGGCGGCTAGTGGTGTCTTGGTCTGTCGCTTCGCTGTTTTTTGCTTAAGGTCACGCCTAAGCTGGATTGTCTCTTCGCCGCGCAGCAAGGGTCTGCAGCTTTCCTCCAGTCTAAGTGCGCCGAAGCGCTCTAGGTCGACGCTCAGATAGCCTCTGGCGACCAATTGCCGGAACACCGAACGCCACTGGTTATTGTCTAGTTCCTGGCCGATGCCATGGGAGGCAAGCCGGTGGTGGTCGAACTGAAATACTTTCTCCGTTTCGGCGCCACGAAGTACGTCGATGAGGTGATTCACCCCGAAGCGCTGATCGGTTCGATAGGTGACACTCAATGCCTTTCTTGCCGCCTCTGTGCCATCCCAAGTTTGCGGCGGCTCGAGGCAGCAATCGCAATTTCCGCAGGCATGCTCTAGTTGATCGTCAAAATAGCCGAGCAGAGCCTGACGACGGCAGCTGGTAATCTCACACAGACCCAGCATCGCATTCAGGCGGTGTTGCTCCGCACGCTTATGCTCTTCACTGCCCTCTGAGCCTTCCATCATCTGTCTCAGCTTAATGACATCCTGCAAGCCGTAGATCATCCACGCATCGGCAGGCGCTCCATCACGGCCCGCACGACCCGTCTCCTGATAGTAAGACTCGATCGTCTTCGGCAGGTCCAGATGCGCGACGAAGCGTACGTCGGGCTTGTCGATACCCATGCCGAAGGCGATTGTGGCGACGATGATCACAGCCTCGTCGCGCAGGAACTTACTCTGATGATCCGCTCTGGTCTTAGCAGGCAGTCCAGCATGATAGGGGAATGCATTGAAGCCCTGGCCCTGCAGCCAGTTGGCGATGTCCTCGGTCTTCTTCCTAGAGAGGCAATACACGATGCCCGCGTCGTTAGCATGCTCGTCTTTTAGGAACTTTAAGAACTGTTGCTTCGCATTGTGTTTTAACGCGATGCGATAGCAGATGTTAGGGCGGTCGAAGCCAGCGATGAATTGGCCCGCATCTTCTAATTGCAATCGACTGATAATTTCACTGCGGGTTCTGGCATCGGCGGTCGCGGTAAGCGCGATACGCGGTATTTCGGGAAAGAGTTCGTGTAGCAGGCTTAGCTTAAGGTAGTCGGCTCGAAAATCATGACCCCACTGCGATACACAATGAGCTTCGTCGATAGCGAATAGCGAGATGGGAGCTTCTCGAAGTAGTCTTAGTGTATTCGCCTGAGTGAATCTCTCCGGCGCTATATAGAGTAGATCCAATTCACCAGCAAGCAGCGCCTGTTCGATTTCTCTGGCCTCGATCGTGCTCAGCGTAGAGTTCAGGAATGCAGCACGCACGCCTAGCAATTTCATCGCGCTCACCTGATCTTGCATCAATGCGATCAGGGGTGAGATAACGACGCCGCAGCCTTCGCGCACCAACGCTGGAATCTGATAGCAGAGCGACTTGCCGCCGCCTGTAGGCATCAAAACCAGCGCATCGTCGCCGAGGATGAGCGCGTCGATTATTTGATCTTGGGGAGGGCGGAAAGACGAAAAACCAAAAACAGAATGTAAAATGTCGTGTGCACTACTCATTGCGGGGGAGTATACCGTATAGTTAACAGATTCTATTGTTACTATTGATGATAGTAGGCAATTTTACGTGACACTGTTAGATTCTGTTGAAATTGGCCGCTGAAATAAGTGCTAAGTAGCTTCACTTTCGAGAATTGGTGCATTGAGTCTAAAGGCAATACAGAAAACCGCAGCTGATTTTTATGCAAGTGAGCAGTTAGATGCGCGACGGATCTTTCATGGTCGAGGTCACTTGTATCCCGGCCTCGAGCATATCTGTATCGATTGGTTCCGCCCCCTAGTCTTGATTACCGCTTATGCTGAGATCGAGGATGTGGAGGCGCTGCAGGACATGCTGTTGAAGGCAGACTCGCTAAAACAGATTCATTCAATCGTCTTGCAGAATCGGTTCGAACGCGGGGCTCCTGCGCAGACTGTTTATGGCGTAGAGGCTGCACCGCTAATCGCAAACGAAGGGAAGCTGCGCTTCGATGTACATCCGGGCACGCAGCAGAATAGCGGTTTGTTTCTCGATATGCGTTGTCTGCGCGACTGGCTACTAAAGAATAGCAGCGACGCCAATGTGTTGAACCTGTTTGCTTATACCTGCTCGCTTTCAGTCGCCGCTCTTGCCGGTGGCGCGAAGTCGGTCACCAACGTCGACATGAGCAAGACGAGTATTAGGTGGGGTGAGGAAAATCATGCGCTGAACGGGCAGGATTTGCGCAGTGTGAAGTCGATTCCACATAATATCTTCAAATCATGGGGGCGAATCAAACAGTTTGGCCGTTACGATCTTGTTATTATCGATCCGCCGACACGACAACGTGGCAGTTTCGATGCGGCAAAAAATTACGGGGCGGTAATGAAGAAGCTTAAGGGCTTGTGTGCTCCGGGAGCGAAAGTCATCGCCACAATTAATAGCCCTTTTCTGAGCGCCGAGTATCTTCAGGAACTCTTCCAAAAGCACAATTCTGGCGGAGACTATCTTGGAGAGATGGCTGTCGCGCCGGAGTTCGAAGACAAATATCCCGAGCGCGGCCTTAATATTTGCCTCTTCGAAATGCCGAATCAGGATGATTCCAAGCTTGGTTAGGATGGCTTTAGTATTGAGCATAGGACAGAATTGAACGAAGCATTCTGAATGCTGACAACTGTTTCAAGGAATACAGAAATGAAACCACGCATGAGCATGATTACACTAGGTGTAGATGACATAGAGAGGTCGGTGAGGTTCTATCGTGATGGGCTCGGATTTCCGCAATTGGAATCGCCGCCCGAAGTTGCCTTCTTTACTTTGAATGGCACCTGGCTGGGACTCTATGGCAGAGAGGCCTTGGCGGAGGATGCGATGGTTCCGGGAAAGGGCGAGGGATTTAATAGCTTTTCAATAGCGCACAATCTCGACAGCGAAGCGGAAGTAGATGCGGCGATGAAAGAAGCGGTTGCTGCCGGAGCGACTGTAGTAAAACCCCCGCAGGCAGTATTCTGGGGTGGCTATCCCGGCTATTTCAAAGATCCAGACGGCCATCTTTGGGAGCTAGCGCATAATCCATTCGAATGGATAGGGCCGAAGGATGACTGAGTTCACAGCTGGCGGAGTTTCCGTTAAGGTATAAGCAGGGCCAGCCATGATGTGTGGCCATGTTGCACCTCGGGCGGTGAATGAAGAAAGCGCAATGAAGCTTTGGGAGAAGCACTATGTCGCTACCGAAAATAGCAATCAATGGCTTTGGTCGAATCGGCCGCACCATTATGCGCATTGCCAAGCTACGTAAACACTATGATGTAGTTGCAGTGAACGACCTGGCGAGCCCGGATCAGCTCGCCTATGCATTCAAGTATGACAGCACCCATGGCGTGTTCCCTGGTGAGGTGAGTTTTCAGGGAAGCGATATGGAAATCGACGGCGATAAGTTTAAGGTGCTGAACGAAGCAGATCCTGCAAAACTGCCATGGAAGGAGTTGGGTGTTGACTATGTCATCGAAAGCTCAGGTGCTTTCAGACGGTTAGCGGATTTACAGAAACACATCGACGCTGGTGCAAAACGTGTCGTGCTTACCGTGCCCTGCAAAGATCCTCTCGATGCAACTCTTGTGAGCGGTGTTAATGATCATGTAGTTATTCCTTCCAGTACGATTATCAGTAATGCGAGTTGCACGACTAACTGCGCCGCGCCGCTAGCGAAGGTATTGCACGATGCCTTCGGTATCCGCCGTGGCCTGCTGACGACTGTCCACGCCTATACCTCGGGCCAGCGACTGATAGATTCACCCCAGGATGGCGACAAGCGGCGTTCACGCAACGCCGCTACTAATATTGTGCCGACCTCAACCGGCGCGGCTAAGGCGATCGGCGTGGTTATGCCTGAACTGGCTGGGAAACTGGATGGCTTGGCGATGCGTGTGCCCATTCCCGATGGCAGCATTGTAGACTTTGTGCTTGAGTTAAACGCCGACGCTACGGTTGAATCGATTAATGCGGCAATGCAGGCAGCCGCGCTTGGACCCATGCAAGGCATCTTGCAGTATTCCGAGGCAGAGATAGTCAGTAGCGATATTATCGGCAACTCCCACTCCAGCATCTTCGATTCCTTGCTCACGCAGGTGATGGAGGATCGACTAGTGAAGGTCGTGAGTTGGTACGATAACGAGTGGGGATACAGCACTCGAGTCGAAGAATTGGTTCAGCGCTTGGCACAGATGGATGGAATCTCCTAGCTGCTAATTCTTTATTATTCTGGGAGTACTCGGCAAGTTTTGCAAATAGAGATGCCAGTCGTTGCTTTTAAAACTCGATCATCAAGGAGTTAGTAAAATATGAGCACTTTAGTTCAGTCATTAGTTGTGTTGGCTCTAGTTTGGGTATTCGCTTATCGGCGTGCTCGCATGTCTACGATCCTCGCATCCTTGTTAGTACTTCTGTTAGTCATGACATTCTACGGTGGTTTCGCCTGGTTGCCTTGGCTGCTACTGGCGTTAGCTGGTTTTTTCTATATTGCTACCGATCTGCGTATGCAGCTGATGACGCTACCGCTTTACAAATTCTTTAAGAGTGTGCTGCCGCCGATGAACCGTACAGAGATGGAAGCCTTGGAGGGCGGTGATATTTGGTGGGAAGCTGAACTGTTTCAGGGTGATCCAGATTGGGATGAGCTACTGAGCTATCCGAAACCCGAATTGAGCGAGGAGGAGCAGGCTTTCCTCGACAACGAGACTGATACTCTGTGCGGCATGATAGATGACTGGCAGATCGTGCAGCACGACAAAGACATGTCGCCTGAGGCTTGGCAGTACATGAAGGATACCGGTTTCCTCGGCATGATTATTCCTAAGGAGTATGGTGGTCTAGGTTTTTCGGCGGTCGCGCATTCCAGCATCGTTACCAAATTGGCCACCAAGAGTAGTAGTGCGGCGGTGACCGCGATGGTGCCGAATTCTTTAGGCCCTGCCGAGCTACTCTTGAAGTATGGAACCGATGAGCAGCGTAAGCGCTATCTGCCGGGGCTAGCAAATGGCACCGAGATACCTTGCTTTGGCTTGACCAGCCCGGAAGCGGGAAGTGATGCAGGCGCGATCATAGACGCGGGCATCGTTTGCAAGGGCGAGTACAATGGCAAAGAATGCCTCGGGCTGTCATTGACATGGAATAAGCGCTACATCACCTTGGCGCCAGTCGCCACGGTATTAGGTCTAGCTTTCAAAATGTTCGACCCAGATCATTTGTTAGGTGATGATGAAGAGCTAGGAATTACTGTTGCTCTGATACCGACGAATCATCCGGGCGTAATACACGGTAATCGCCATATTCCCATGGGCATGGCCTTTATGAATGGGCCTACTCAGGGCACGGATGTCTTTATTCCTCTCGATTGGATTATCGGCGGGCCAGACTACGCCGGTAAGGGCTGGCAGATGCTTGTAGATTGTCTTTCCGAGGGTCGTGCTATATCGCTTCCCGCGCTAGGTTCGGCAATATCCAAAGTCTGTTACAGACTAACGGGTGCCTATTCGCGCATTCGCACGCAGTTCAATATGCCGATAGGTAACTTCGAGGGAATAGAAGAGGCGCTCTCGCGTATTGCCGGTTACGCCTATCAGTTAGAGGCTTCTCGCGTGATGACCGCCGGTGCCGTCGATCAGCATATCAAGCCTTCTGTGGTTTCCGCAATCGCGAAATACCATATGACAGAGAACGCGCGTAAGGTGGTGCAGGATGCCATGGATGTACACGGTGGACGGGGCCTAATACTGGGGCCAGCAAACTATCTGGCCTATGCCTATATGAGTGTACCTATTGCTATCACTGTTGAAGGCGCGAATATCTTGACGCGAAACCTGATTATATTTGGCCAGGGTGCGATTCGCTGTCATCCGTTTATTTTTCGCGAGATGCAAGCGGCGAAGAACAGCGACATTGAAGCGGGGCTGAAAGAGTTCGACAGCCTCATCTTTCGTCATGCCGGTTACTGTTTTAGTAACTTCGTGCGCACGCTAAGCCTAAGCCTCACTTTCGGTCTAGTTACACGCGCACCTGTAGGCGATGCAACGGCGCAACACTATAGGCAGATAACCCGCATGAGTTCTGCGCTGGCCTTGGTCTCCGACATTTCCATGATACTGCTAGGTGGTGCATTGAAGCGCAAGGAGAGGCTCTCTTCTCGACTTGGGGATGTGCTTAGTAATCTCTATCTCGCGACCGCCGTGTTGAAATACTATCGAGATAACGGCAGCAATCAAGCAGATCTGCCTTATGTTGATTGGAATATTCAACTGGCGATGTACAACTGTCAGCTGGCGTTTGGGGAGTTCTTCGAGAACTTGCCAAATAAGCCAGTAGCTTGGCTGCTGAAGCTGGTGGTCTTTCCATTCGGTAGGCGCTACAGGCTGCCAAATGACGCACTTGAGCAGACCATGGTGAAGACAATGTTTAGCGACAGCGAGCTCCGCGACCGCATTAGCAAGCCCATGTATATTGGTAAGGATGCTAGTGACCCTAGCTTTATCATCGAAGACGCCTTTACGAAACTGTTGGCGACAAAAGCGACTCGAGATGCGATTCGGCAGGCGTTGAAGAATGAAGAGCTTACGGATACTGGCGACTTAGAATCCTTGGTTAAATCTGCAGTGAAGGGAAAAGTCTGTTCTAAATCCGAAGCTGATGCCTATCTGGTAGCTGAAGCGGCGAGAAACCTGGCAATACAGGTGGATGATTTTCCTGCCGATCAGTTCTGATTGTGTAAAGCAGGAGGTGGCAAGCGACTAGCTACTAGTCGAATGTGATCTCATCTTCGTCGTGGACATTGGCAATCTTTCTGGTATCGACCATAGCCTGCAAAGAGCTAGACTTGAACTCACGACGATAGAGCACGAATATGACCACGGCACAGGCTGCCATGAAGAACCAGTCGTTGATAAACCAGGCTAAGGCGGCCATCGCGAAGTAGTAGGCGCGTATGCCGAAATTGTAGCTGTGCGCCGCTCGGTCTAGCACCTTCGCCATCGCCTTAAAGTCTCGGGGCAGCGCCTGAGCCTGATAGCTTTCATTACCCTTGTAATATCTGACTGTATTGAAAGACGAGCCAAATAAAATTAAACAGAATCCGTACTGTCGAAGCGACCAGCTGAAGGTGAAGAATCCATACACGAAGATAAAAATCATCATTAGCAATTTCATCTGCACGATCTCTAGCGAAACCTCTTCGACGAACTGTAGCGATGACATATTCATGAAGTCTTCGCTAGCCGCGCTGAGCACGGTAACGAGACTCGCTAAGATGAGAAGTGAAGTCGAGGCCATGAAAGAAACCTGACGCTCAAGGCTGCCTAGCAAATCGGAATCTACCTCGCTCATGCCATTCTTCGAGAGCTTCAGTACCCATTCCTTGCGGTATCTATACAGTACGCTCGATAGGCTATTTCTCTTCTTGGCCTGCCTGCGCGCGAACAGGCTATAGCTCAGCCAACAGGCAATAAACCAGATGAAACTGAATATGTCGAGAGGGGATAAGTCCATGGCGGGCAGCTTACTGACAGAGATATTGAATTGCAACATTGTGCCTTAAAATTACTTGAATTTGCTAGTTAGCTGCTTGGATAGTAGTGGCTCAGTTTGAATATCATCACATTAGAGTTCCGCGACAGGGCAGTAGATCTCTGGTGATGCTTAACGCACGCTGTAAATACATCCCTGTACGCTCGAGCTCGGCGTCCTGCCTCGCAGGCTGTTAAGCATCACCAGAGATCTACTACCCTTCAGAAATTAAGGAAAGATTCAAACTGAGTCACTACCGCTTGGATGGTTAGCACAGGGGGAAGGAAACTTGCGGAGGACTGTGGCAACATCACTCTCATGACTGCACTGGTATCCATAGATAACGCGCAATGCCGTATTGGCAGACAGACTCTGCTCACTGTAGAGAGCTTCTCGCTTGTACGCGGCCAGCACTGGTGTGTCTTCGGGCCCAATGGCAGTGGCAAGACATTACTTGCAAATCTACTGGCAAATAAGCTGCGCGAAACTGCTAGTTATGTGACCTACGGGGACAGCTTTGATCCTGCCTGCGATCTGCATATCGTTTCGTTCGAGGAGCAGCAGCGTTTGTGGGAGAGAGATAATCGGCTCGATATCAGTGAATTCAGCGGCGACGCCCAGGACAAAGGCACTGTCGTTGAGAGTCTAATTCGGGCCTCACGGTCAAAGCAGGATCAGAGCGATGCGCTACTCGCAGACTTGGTTCGGAAACTCGCACTTGAAGAAGTGCTAACTAAGGGCATTCGGTTTCTCTCGTCGGGACAGATTCGTAAGGTACTCATTGCGCGGTCTCTTTATGCCTTTCGTGATGGCTTGCTGCAGTTGCTTATCCTAGATGACCCGCTTGAGAGCATTGATCGAGATTCTCAGCAGCGAATCCGCAGTACGATTGAGGAACATATGAGCGGGCAATTCAGTAGTCTGCAGCTGTGTAGGAGGCAGCAGGATATCTTGCCGGGGGTGAGCCATATGGCAGTCATGCAGCGCGATAGTACTGGCATGCAGATAAGTAGGCAGGGTACGTTTGCAGAAGTATCACAGGCTGTAGAATTTACTAGCATTATTAGCGCCAGCGCCGAAGTCTCCGTCAGTCTCGATGCAGTTCTTCCCCGAGAAAATCCTATAAGGAGCGTTAGCGAAGAGTTGCTTCGATTGGATAATGTGCAGGCCAGTTATGGCGATCGCAAAGTATTGGTCGATGTAAATTGGCTCATGACGGGCAGGGATCACGTGTTAATAGAGGGCCCGAACGGCTGTGGTAAGTCGACTTTACTCTCCCTGATCGATGGTGAGAACCATAAAGGCTACGGGCAAGCGGTTTTCCTGTTCGGGCGTTTAAAGGGAAGTGGTGAAACCATATGGGAAACAAAGAAACACTTTGGCCTTGTCTCAAACGAATTGCATAACAAGTACATCAAGGGTTGGAGGGTATTAGACGTTGTAGTTTCTGGCTTCTTCGACTCGGTAGGCTTGTATGATGATAGTGGCACTGCAGAAGTTTCTCAGGCGAAGAGTTGGATGGCTGCGCTAGGCCTAGATTCATTGCAGAAGCAGTATTATCACGAGTTGTCATTTGGTCAGCAGCGCTTAGTCTTACTTGCGCGAGCGATGATCAAGAAGCCGCGCATTCTAATTTTAGACGAGCCCTGCGTCGGGCTCGACGACTTTCATCGTAAGCTGATACTGAAGGTGTTAGATGCAATTGCGGACAGGTCACTTACGAATATTCTTTATGTGACGCATGTGGCTGATGAGAAGCCGAGTTGTATAAATCAGCTGCTGCGTTTTGAAGAGCAGGATGGAGGTGGATTTAGCGTGGAGCAGGTGGGGACTTAGCCGCTGTTCACAACCCAAGTTTTATTTTCGCACTCTAGTTTGGCGCAGCTTTAGATGCAGCTATGTCCTGATGTAATTCTCGAGCTGCTCTATGGTTGTCTGCTGGACAGAAATTACATCCTTTACAAGATCCCCGATAGAAACTACGCCGACTACAGCCGTGTCGTCTACGATAGGCAGGTGGCGAATATGGTGTTGGGTCATTAATTCTAATGCGCTTTGTACGCTGTCGGTCGGGGCTACGGTGATGACATCCGCGCTCATGATCTCGCTGACTAAGGTCTTCTTAGAGCTGCGCCCCTTGAGGATTACTTCGCGGGCATAATCGCGCTCGGAGATAATGCCCTCGAGTTTGCTTCCAACCATAACTAATAAGGCACCTGCGTGCTTATCAGCCATAATTTGTATCGCATCGAAGACGGTAGCGGCCGGTGAGACCGACCAAATATCGTCAATCTCTTTCTGATTTAATATTTGCTGTAGTGTGTGCATCGGTCACTCCTAAGGAGTGACGACAACTAGAGAGTTTCTGGCCATAGAGATGATCAGAAACGACCTAAACCCGAGATAGAGAAATTCTGGCGAAGCCTGAGTTATTGCCATAAAAGCCATGACTATCGTTTACAAACAGGGTGAGTTTGCCGTCACAAGTTGCGACGAAGTTGTAACTACCACTAGCTTCATCAAAATTAAGATCGGAAATTCCTACTAAGCTGCTGTGTTTGCAGTTTGCCTGTAGCAGCATTAATTCGAACCAATTATGTGCCCTGGACCGCTTCAGTAATGAGGCTGCAGGTATCGGCATGAGACTGTCTGCATAGCCGTGCTGGTTCAGGGTTTGTTCGTTCTCGTTCTTATCAATAGTGCTATCAATCCAATTGCTGAGTAGATCGATTTTAAGTTCATACTGAGCGCCAGCCTGTAGATCAACTTCAGTATCGAAATTTGGAATATTGGTGAAGAAATTAACTGTTGCAGTTTCGCCAGGCATCAATACCTCGCCTAGCTTCGCATCGTTAAGAGACATCCATCCGGGCGCCGCACAGGCAGTGAATGAAACGGCGGTAAGCATGACAGTAAGTAACTTTATTTTTGTCAATGTAGCTTCTCTTCAGCAAGGCTCAAGATTCATACTACTCTGAGACGAAGCTTAGCTCAAATCATGATCGAAAAAATTGAATCGTAAGTGTTACTATCTGGAACAAGACAGAGAAAATGCAGATGTAAAACAAAGTTGGAGAAAAAATGAATAAACTTCTATCAAGTCTGCTGATTCTAGTGCCCTTTATAGCGAGCCACAGCTATGCTGTAGAAGAGGTAGATCCTACCTTGGCAGAGATTGTCAATTTCCGTCAGTACAGTCCAAGTTTCGCCAGTTCAGGCCAGCCGAGTCGCGAGCAATTTGCAGCGATAGCGGAGAATGGTTTCGAAAGAATCGTATACATAGCGTTTACCAATAATCAGAATGCATTGGCGGATGCCGATCAGGTAATAAAGGGACTTGGCATGGAATATATGCAGGTGCCGGTAGATTTTGATAGGCCATTGCCTGCGGATTTCTATGCCTTTGCCGATTCCATGCGGCGAAATATAGAAAAGAAGACCTTGCTGCACTGTCAGGTCAATGCGCGCGCCAGCGCATTTAGTTTCCTTTATCGCGTTCTCTATGAGGATGTGCCTATTACCGAGGCCAAGCAAGATATGAATAGCGTGTGGCAGCCAAACGAGGTTTGGCGCGACTTTATCTTCGCGGTGATGGCTGAAAATAATGCCTCGCCAGATTGCGAGACTTGTGACTGGACGCCCCCGCCGCCTAGGGCACAGTAAGACAAGCCTTCAGAAGAGTTGTTGTCTTTATGTATAAATAGGTATGCTGTGCTAGTTGGACACGCCTGCTCAACGTTCTTCCAATTGAAGGAGTAGGTGGGAACGGAAAATATTAGCTCTTCGCTACCGTCAGGGTGCTGCCCTAACACGGAACCCTATGGCGATGGTATTCAGTTGATAGATATTCAAACTGAGATACTAGTAATTCCTTGAATACTTTGAGAGGCGCGTTAGCTAATGGTAAAACAGGGCACTGCACAAGAAAATTTTTGGAGAGAACAATGAAAATAGTATCCCGAGTGTTTATTCCTCTGCTGATGGTGACCTTTGTACTGCATCAGGCTGCACAGGCTCAGGGCTATGAGCCTCCACGTACTGTGCATGGTAAACCCGACTTGCAGGGGACCTGGACGAACGCATCGATAACCACGCTGGAGCGTGACGCACGCTATAACAGCCTGACCCTTAGCGACGATGAGGTGATGCGGCAGACCGACGATCACCCTCAGAACGTACGCTTGGCAACCGACGACAACATGGTCGCCGGTGAGCTGCCTGACGGTGCCGATCTAGATAAAGGCCGCGGCTATAATGCCTTCTGGATCGATCCCGGTACCAAGTTTGGATTGATAAACGGCGAATACCGTACCTCCTGGATCGTCGACCCCGTCGACGGTCGTATTCCTTACAATGACGCAGGCCGTGCTCGCAAGGCAGCGCTTGAGGTGAAGAACGCTAGCTTCGACGGCCCGGAGACGCGGTCGCTAGCCGATCGCTGTATCAGCACCGGCATGCGAACCGGCCCCCCAATGATCAACGGGCTCTACAATAACAACTACGAGTTTGTGCAGACGGAAGACTACATGGTGTTACGCACCGAGATGGTCAGCCATGCGCGTATCATTCCCATCGGTTCGGAACACAAGATGGCCGCCCTGGCACCCCTGTTCGGAGAGTCTGTTGCCCATTGGGATGGCGACACGCTGGTTGTTGAGACGACGAACTTCAGTCCAATACAGGAAGAGACGGCTATCAGTCTCACCAGTAAAGCGCGGGTAGTAGAACGATTCACGCGGGTTTCCGCCGAACAGATAGTCTACGAATTTACTGTGGATGATCCTGAGTATTATTCGCAGCCCTGGCATGGCGAGTTAAGCTTTCTCTCGACGCAGAATAAGGTCTATGAGTTTGCCTGTCACGAAGGTAACTATGCGATGAGTGGGCTTTTGGCAGGCGCGCGACGCGCGGAACACGATCAGCAGCAGTAGTTGCGCGTAAACGGAAAGAAAAAGAAGGGCGGCACAATGACGGGCATCGAAGACCTGGATAAGTTGCTTGGGCAATTGCAAGCAAGTGGCCTTGACCCCTGGTCAAACACGAATTCTTGGAAAACTCTAATTTAGGGCGTAGCTAACAAGGGGATGTTTACACCTTGCTCAACGTTCTTCCAAGTGTAGAACCCCATGAACATCTCTTTCCAGCTCTGCTCGCCCCAGTTAATTTCCGCATTGGGGTCAGGGTTGAATGTATTCTGTGAAGAGTTGTCGAACGCGCCGGTTGCAACAATTTTGGTGCCAGCAGGAATCGCAAGAGGCTCTTTTAGTTCATGTGCTAGCTGCCAGTTGAAGGAGTAGGCGGGAACGGAAAGTATTAACTCTTCGCTGCCGTCGGGGTACTGCGCGTTGAACCTCATGCGTTTACCGCGAAAATGCATATGTGGCATAAGGCTATAGAGCTCTGCATCTTCAGAAACGAGTGTGACTATCTTCATCTCATGATCTTTCACCTGAGCGGGAATCTTGATTGCGAATGCATTGCCTACACCGCTCGACATATGTTCCTTAGGCGCTTCACCTTGGTCATAGAAGTAGATGCCGATCTCGGTTGAGTCAGTAGTCTTTTTGCCAGAAGTTGTATAGTGCATCTGCAAGTTTAGAGTTGTTCCGGCCTTCAGCAGGCCGCCAACACCAGGAGGATTGAGCGAAACATTATTGCCCGGGGCATAGCCTGCGATAAATCCTGAATCACCACCTAGGAAGGCGCCGATATCAATGTCGGGTAATTCATTGAAAATTTCACCGATGTTAGGCTTCTTACCCGATGCTAGTGTGGCGAAAAGCTTAGCGCGAATCGATTGCGCCTCATCAGCAGGCAGCGAGCTTAATAATTCAATTAGTATCTGCTGCAAATTAGGGGCACCTTCCGGCGGGATAGCCGTAGTGATGATGTGGTGCAGCACGCTCGGGTCGCCAGCAACTATTTCACTGCCCTTAATCCAGACGTCTCTATCGAGGCCAAGATCAACAGGGATATTTATATAATCTACAACACCTGTTGCAGGAATGGATTGCTCGGGGACCTTTACAATTAAATCCGGTTCACCTAGAGACCACTTGCTGCTTGGCCATGTTAGGGATGTTAGAGGATCGTGCTCGCCATCTACTTTGGCGCCAGTATTTATCCAACGAATAAGCTTCTGCATCTCCTCGTCGCTAAGATTCATTTCGTTCTTCATCTTATGCCCGACTTTATTGTCAATCTGGCCCGGTGGCATGCGTTTAGTCATAACGACTTCGCGAATCATCGCTGACCAACCCTGGACGGCGATGCTGCTATCCATGGCGAAAGGAGCGATGCCCCCGTCGCGGTGACAGCTTGCACAGTTTTCCACAATGATCGGCGCGATATCTTTCTCGTAGGAAAGATTTTTGTGAGCATCTAGATTGGAAAATTTAATTTTAGAGCCGCTGCTTGCAACAGACAGCATCTTGAATTTTTCACCAGCTAGCAATTTCTGCAGCGAAGATTCTATATCGGCGATAGGACCGCGGTAGAGCAATTCGAAATTGCTTGGATCGTAGAGAGCCGCTTGATCTATGCGGCTCAGGCCTAGCATTTCTGTTACGAGTTGGGCGTCGTCCATCAATACTGGAAGATTTAGGCCCATAGCTGCAACGTCGCTCTGTATTTGAGCGCGATCTTTGCGCAGGCCAGGATTCAATAAGAAGAATTGAACGCCTTGTTCGGCATATTTTTCTTGCAGGGTTTTTAAGCTGGCAACATCTAGGCTTGCAACAGCGCTTTGGCTATTCGCCATAGGCATGATAACTACAGCGCTGTGATCGCTGTACCAGGCCATGTGTTGGATGGCACCTTGGTGATCAATTAAGGCGAAATCGCCGACTCGTTCGCCGGCATATGCCGTAGTAGAAACGAAGGCTGTCGCTAAGGCTAATGCCAATAAGTGTTTCACCTTGTATTTCCCTCGAATGAAAACTGTTGATGTAGAAAAATTCTCTAAGCGAATAAGTCTACTGGTTTATATTGGATTTGCACCTACTTTCAACCGCTTTCGTCAGTCCTAGACATAAACAGCTACCTACAATAGTTGCGGGCTTTACGATAGGGTTTGCGCTATATTTCATGTCGAGGTAAATGGCGATAGGCTGTTTAGTTAGTTACTAAAAACTCAAAGATAGTTACTTAAAGTTCAAATCAGCTTAATTGCCAGATCGAGGCGTGGAGTCAGTCTTAGCGCTTGCCCTTGTTGTGATGTCAGATATTTACTACAGGAGGCTAGATTGATGACTAGCATACTATTTTAAGTGCTTCGTACCCGTCGTTCCCAGTCACCGAAATTGAGGTTTTTATGCATACCGATAGTCTGTTGATCAACGCCTTGTATTATCTGCTTGCTGCGGTAATTGCTGTGCCTCTTTTCAAGAAGATAGGTCTGGGCTCTATTTTGGGATACCTATGTGCTGGAATTGTCCTAGGTCCGCATGTACTTGGAGTAGTTGGTGATCCTGATCAAGTGCTGCACTTTGCGGAATATGGAGTAATTCTCCTGTTGTTCGTCATTGGTTTAGAACTCGCCCCAAATAAGCTGTGGGATATGCGCAGCCATATCGGCTTGATAGGCGGCAGTCAGCTGCTACTCAGTACAACTGTGATCGGAGGCCTAATGCTGTTTTTGTCATTTAGTTTTCCACAGTCGCTGGTGCTTGGATTGACTCTCGCCCTGTCCTCTACTGCGTTCGCGATACAGTTAATGAATGAAGAACACATCCTTGCGTCTCCTCTGGGTCGCAAGGGCTTTGGTATTCTCTTGATGCAGGATCTCGCCGTTATCCCAATTCTGGTCTTGGTCGGTGTGCTGGCGTTATCTGGGTCTGGTGACAGTGAAACTTTGCCTTGGTATTACGGCGTTGTCGCTATCTTGTTCGTGCTAGCTGTTAGCCGCTTTGGACTGAACGCGATTCTCGGCATCGTTGCTGCTACGAATAATCGTGAGGTGATGACTGCGGCGAGTCTATTGATTGTCATCAGTGTGGCGGTGTTGATGGAAGCCGTTGGGTTATCGATGGGTTTAGGAGCCTTCCTTGCGGGAATATTGCTAGCGAATTCCAACTTCAGGCATCAGCTTGAGTCCGACATCGAGCCGTTCAAGGGAATATTGCTCGGACTATTTTTTATCGCGGTAGGGATGACTCTTAATCTGCCGCTGTTATATGCCAATCCATTGTTCATAGTTATTGCAGCGCTGCTCTTAGTAGGACTCAAGACACTTGTGATAGTTGCTATCTTGCGCTGGCGTAAGGTTTCTTTCAAAGAAAGCTTTCAGTTAGGGCTGATGTTGTCGCAGGGCGGCGAGTTTGCGTTTGTCGTACTGTCCGAGGCTACAGAACTACAGCTGTTTACCGCAGATATTGCGGACCAGATTACACTTATCGTTGGATTGTCCATGGCGTTCACATCTCCTCTGGTAGTGATGCAGCGTAAGATCTGGCAGCGTCGCAACGAAAACGTTCCTGATCAGGATGCCTACTCGGATGATCACGAGCCTGAGGTGATCATCGCTGGATTTGGTCGATTCGGTCAGATAGTCGGTCGGATGTTGCAGGCGCAACATGTGCGGTTTACAGCAATGGACAAGGATTCTGTTCACGTCGAATTCGTAGAAGAGTTCGGCAATAGACTTTTCTATGGCGATCTTGCCCGGCTTGATCTATTGCAATCTGCGGGTGTTAAGAAGGCCAAAATTCTGGTGCTAGCTGTTGACGATGTCGAGGAGTCTTTGCAGATAGCCGATCTGGCTCGAGAACAGAACCCTGACATTCGTATAGTAGCGCGCGCAATCGATCGTTTTCACGCCTATGAGCTGCACAAGCACAAGGTGGACAATGTAATCCGAGAAACTTTTGCGAGCAGTCTTGAGGCTGCAACGGACACTCTGGAGCACTTAGGCTATACAGAGGGGCAGGCATTAGAAATAACGGGTCTGTTTCGAAAGCATGACGAAGATATGTTACTTCGCTCAGCGGAGCACATGCATGATATGGCAGAACTACAAAATCTGGCGAAAGAGGGTAGGTTAGAATTGGAGAAACTATTCGAGCAGGACAGCAAGAATTCTGTTTCTTCTTAGTCGTGAAGAGCCACGAAACTGTTGGTTTTATTTAACGAGCCTGCAGGGACGGATTTGTCTACCATCGACCGACCTGTCCCTAAATTGGATTTACCGACTCGCCTGAACATTCATCCGTAGCGAATAGAGACTCGTGCGCGATGTCATAAACAGTGTCTTCCCGTCGTGTCCTCCGAAACCGACGTTGGCAGGTGTCTGCTCGGTCTTAATGAATTCTATTTCTTCGCCGGCTGGGTTTCGGATGCTCACGCCGTCTCCCCATGTTAGATAGACATTGCCGTGCTCGTCTAGGGTCATGCCATCAGAGTGCTGATCCGCGAAATCTATTCGGTTCGATACTGTGCCATCGCTGTCTATGCCGTAGCGAAAGATTTTTCTGACTTCGGTGCTGGCAATATAGAGAGTCTTCCCGTCTTCGGTGCCGACTACGCCATTGGGTTTTGGTACGTCGGTGATAATTGCGGTCACTTGCTGATGATCCGCAGATATGCGGTAGACATATTCACCTTCTTGAGATGGACCGCTTAATGGGTACCGGTAGTGAGGGTCGGTTACATAGATGCTGCCGTTCGGATGAACCCAGACATCGTTGGTGCTGTTGAAGGGTTTTCCCTGATAGCTGTCGGCGACTACTGTGATATTGCCGCTGCTATCCATTTTCACGAGCCGTTGAGCATCTTGTTCGCAGATCAATAAGCCGCCGTCTAGATCTAGTGTTAAACCGTTAGCGTAATTGCTGGGTTCGCGGAAAACGCTTATCTCACCAGTGCTTGATAACTTGTGCAGGCGGTTATTGTGAATATCGGAAAAGAAGAGGTTGCCATTCGCATCGGAGACAGGGCCTTCGAGGAAAGCGAAGCCGCCCTGAACTTCGACCACTTCGGCGCCTGATGCTATGAGACCGGACTCGGCGGCGAAAGCAGATTGCATGAGTATTAGTGTGCTGCTAAGCAGAAGAAGAGGATTGCCGAATAATTTATGCATAGTGGACCATGTATATGATGAGAATGGCGAGAGCGGATATTGGCAGTCTACTGGATTTCTTTTTAATTTGCAGCCGAACTGAGGCAGCAGATTTGCAATCGATGCAGGTGAAATGCTGGCATCGAGAGGCGGTTTGGCTTTATCATCCCCGCACAGGCTATAGTTAGAAATACTTAGTCTGCTAATGATCCTGTTTACATGGATTGAAGGTAGTGATGGATTGTCGTCACAACTAGGAAGTGAGTCGTAAACCTATGCCAAAAGCTGTCTTATTGTTAAATCTCGGGACGCCAGCTGAGCCCACTGCCAAAGGTCTTAGAGACTTTTATAAGCATTTCTTTTCAGATCCTTTTGTTTTCGATATGAATCCGCTGGCCCGGTGGTTATTGCGCAATCTGATCATCTTGCCATTTCGCGCTCGAAAGACCGCCAAGGATTACGCGACTATTTGGATGGAAGAGGGGTCGCCACTGAAGGTCTATGCCGACAGGCTGCAGGCGAGTGTGCAGAGCGCTTATGCTGGCGCGGGAGAAGATGTGCTGGTTCTCAATGGCATGGCCTATAGCCAGCCGTTCATCTCCGAGACGATGGCGGAGTTGGAGAGCAAGGGAATAGCTGAGATTTTAGTGCTGCCACTTTTCCCGCAGTACTCGACAGCAACGACTGCATCTGCGTTTCATGGTGTGAAGCAGGAGGCCGCCAAATGGAAAGCTCCTCCTAATCTGCAGTTCATCGATGACCTCTATGCTGAGCCCGCGTTTATTCGAGCTTGGGTGGAGCTGATTGCTAAGCATCTACAAGAAGAGCAAGTGGATCATGTGGTGTTCAGTTACCACGGCCTGCCCGAGTCAAATATTAAGAAGGCAGATAGTCAGGGTGTTTGTGAATTCGGTAGCTGCTGTGAACAGATTTCAGATAAGAATCGTCTCTGCTATCGAGCACAGTGTATCGGCACGACGAAGAATATCGTTGCGGCCCTGGCTTGGAGCGAGGACAGATATTCTATAGCCTTCCAATCTCGGTTCGGTCGCCAGGCTTGGATTAAGCCTTATCTGGATGATCACCTAGAGAAATTGCTTGCATCCGGCTGCAAAAAAATTGCCATAGTCACCCCTTCATTTGTTTCAGATTGTCTAGAAACTATTCACGAGATTGGTATTGAATACCGTGAACAATTCATGGAGGGAGGCGGTGAAGTATTTCGGCTTGTGCCAAATCTCAACGATGAGCCGGTCTGGTTTAACGCCGTTTATGAAATCTCACAGCGGCACTTGATGCAAAGCCAAAAATAGCCGTTGAAATATGAGCGACATCAAGTAAACGCCTTCTAAAATCAGAATCTTCCTGCGACGACTAGGCAATTATGATATTGTACGCAGCTCTGAGTTCCCGGGGTTAGAGAGGGACGCAATTCCATTTTATAGGCTGTGATTAAGAAATTGCAGGAAGAGCTGAGCGGCGTGCATGTTTTTGATTAATCATTTTAAGTTTCTATGGAATGGCGGCTTGCAGCCTTCTAATAGTGATCCTGTAACGCTTCGGGAACGTCGCACTCTTTCCACAACAATCTTCTTTGCAGTTCCAATCGCGATTGGCCTGGTTGTGTCGAATTATTACACTGGCGGTGAGCGCGATAATATTTACATCGCAATAGCGGCGGCCATCGTCTTCTTTGGTCTCTATCTACAAGCCTATTTTAAGCAGCAGCTGCTTGCCTCGCAGCTACCTATAGCATCCATTTGGGTTGTCATCTGTCTAGCCATGATGTCCGTTGGCGTTTGGGCCAATACTTGGGCCTGGCTGCTCTGTCTTCCAGCAATTGCTTCACTAGTGGCGGGGCGAACGGCAGGCGCTGTTTGGGCTGTGATTTGTGCAGTCACGCTCTGGGTATTCGCCTACATGCAGAATACAGGCTACGAATTCCCATTCTCGGGCCCTATAGAAAGGGGGCAGGAGTTTGCACTGGCGTTCGAGGCATCACTAGTACTAGTCATGTTGTCTTGTGCGACGTACGTGTTTCGCAATGCTCAGATGACCGCCGAGAAGAAACTGAGTAATACGGTCAAGCAATTGGAAAAAGAGGTACACGATCGCACCTTGGCAGAGAACGAAGCGCGTCGATCGGAGCAGGCGAAAGCGTCCTTCCTAGCAGCGATGAGCCATGAATTACGTACACCTCTAAATGGTGTCATCGGTGCCTCACAATTACTCCAAGACGGCGATTTGCCCAGCAGGAAAAAAGAACTGATCGACGTGGTTTTGCAGAGTAGCGAGACGCTGCTGGAGCTCATTAATAACGTCATGGATCTATCTCGCCTGGATAGTCAATCGATTGAGTTGGAGGCGGTGCCTGTAGATATCGATGAATTGTTTCGATCGACTCTCGCACCATTGGGATTTCAGGCTAAAGAGAAGGGCGTGAAGTTTTCCCTCATCATCGAGGATGATATACCAGAATACGTCCGCGGCGATCCGACTAGGCTGCGTCAGATTCTACTCAATTTAGTAGGCAACGCAGTAAAGTTCACCAATAGCGGCGAGGTAGATGTGGTGCTGGATACTGCGCTGGAGCGGATGCGTCTGAAAGTTTCCGATACCGGAGTCGGCATTAACAAACAAGCGCAAGCCAGCCTATTCGAGCCCTACGTTCAAGCGGATAAGACGACAATGCGGAAGTTCGGTGGCTCTGGCCTCGGCTTGACCATCGTTAAGCAGCTGGTCTCCGCGATGGGGGGTAAGATTACGGTCAATTCTGTGCCGGGCAGAGGCTCTACTTTTACTGTATTCCTACCGCTCACGAGTGCGAAGCCTCCAGTCATAAAGCCTACCAGTCGCTCCGATATCAAATTGCCCTCGCTATCGATAGTGGTCGCTGATGATAACGCCGTGAACCGCATGGTTCTTTCTCGACTCTTGGAAGCAGATGGCCACAAGGTGGTGACCATGTCTAATGGGAGGGAGGTCCTAGACTATCTGCCTGATCATAACGTGAGTCTAATTTTGATGGACCTGCAGATGCCGGTTATGGATGGGGTGACCGCTGTAAGAAAAATTCGTGCGATGAGGGGTAACAGATCAACTATCCCAGTGATCGCGGTTACCGCGAATGTTGTTCACGAAGATCCACGTGATCTCATGAAGTCAGGTATGACAGGATTCTTGAGCAAGCCATTTCGCCAGGAAGAACTGCGTGAAGCCTTGCAGAAAGCAATGTCTCCTAATCCTTCTGGGCTAGTCTAACCTTCTAGCTCTATTCACAGTCAGCATTTTAAAGCCTCTTTGAAATGCGCCTCCGATAATCTAGATCAATGTTTTCGACCCTAACTTTGCTTGCTTAGTGTCTGCTTAAGATATTGCCCAGTATAGGATTTCTTTATTTTTGCGACGTCTTCTGGCGTGCCCTCGGCGATGATATTGCCGCCGCCACTGCCGCCTTCCGGCCCTAAGTCGACGACCCAGTCCGCGGTCTTAACTACGTCTAAATTGTGCTCGATGACGACGATGGTATTGCCGTGGTCGCGAAGACGGTGAAGCACTTTAAGCAATTGCCGGATGTCTTGGAAGTGTAGTCCTGTCGTGGGCTCATCGAGAATGTACAGGGTCTTTCCGGTGTCTCGTTTGGAGAGTTCTCGCGACAGTTTGACACGCTGGGCCTCTCCGCCGGAGAGAGTGGTCGCCGCCTGTCCTAGACAGATGTAAGACAGGCCAACTTCCATGAGTGTCTGAAGTTTGCGTGCTATCGCCGGCACGGCATCGAAAAACACGCGTGCGTCCTCAATGGTCATATCCAAGACTTCGTTGATGTTCTTTCCCTTGTACTTCACTTCGAGAGTTTCGCGGTTGTAGCGCTTGCTGCGACAAACCTCGCAAGATACATACACATCGGGTAGGAAATGCATCTCTACCTTGACTAAGCCGTCTCCCTGACAGGCTTCGCAGCGTCCGCCCTTCACATTGAAGCTGAAGCGGCCGGGCTTGTAGCCACGGGTACGCGCCTCTTGAGTACCGGCAAATAACTCTCTCACCGGAGTGAAGATGCCAGTGTAGGTTGCCGGGTTCGAGCGCGGTGTTCTGCCGATCGGGCTTTGATCTATGTCTACCACCTTGTCTAACTGATCCAGCCCTATTATTTCCTCATAGGGTGATGGATTGAGAGTGGTGGCATTGTTCAATTTAGTGGCAGTAATTGGGTATAGTGTGTTGTTGATCAGCGTAGATTTCCCCGATCCAGATACGCCAGTGACACAAGTGAATAGCCCTAAAGGAATTGTTAGGTCGACGCTCTGCAGATTATTGCCAGTTGCGGACTTTAGGGTGAGCAGTTTTTCGTCGTCGTAGGGAGTGCGCTGCTTCGGTATGTCTATTTTCTCCACGCCGGAGAGGAATTTTCCGGTTAACGACTTCTTCGACTTCTTGATGTCCTCCAGCGTGCCCTCGGCGACAATTTTCCCACCGTGCACGCCCGCACCAGGGCCGATGTCGATGATGTGATCTGCACTCGCGATCGCCTCCTCGTCGTGTTCTACAACGATCACAGTATTGCCTAGATCGCGAAGGTGGAAGAGAGTATTTAGAAGGCGGCTATTGTCGCGCTGATGCAAGCCAATGGAGGGCTCGTCTAGGATATACATCACTCCCACTAGGCCGGCACCAATCTGACTGGCGAGGCGAATGCGCTGCGCTTCTCCACCCGAGAGCGTATCTGCGCTGCGGTTGAGAGTGAGATAGTTCAGTCCCACGTCGATCAAAAATTTCAGGCGATCCTGCAGCTCTTTGAGAATTTTCTCCGCGATCTGTGCGCGGGAGCCTGTGAGCTTGAGATTCTTAAAATAGTCAGCCGACTGCGCAACCGTCATGTCGGTAATGCCGGGTAGGTTTAAGCCCTTAATTAGCACGTGCCGTGCATCCTTCCGTAGGCGTGTGCCTCCGCAGTCCGGGCAGGATTGCGAACTAAGGTATTTGCCCAGCTCCTCGCGCACATGATTCGACTCTGTCTCACGGAAACGACGTTCCATGTTGGGCAAGATGCCTTCGAAGGGGTAGCTTCGCGTACTAATATCGCCACGATCGTTTATATAGTGAAAATCGATGACCTCTTTACCACTGCCTTTGAGGATGACGTTCTGGTGTTTCTTGGAAAGCTTCTTAAATGCTGTCTCGACTGCGAAGCCGTAGTGATCTGCCAAGGAGGTGAGCATCTGAAAGTAGTAGGTGCTGCGACGATCCCAGCCACGAATCGCGCCCTCGGCGAGTGCCAATGATTCGTCCGTGATGATGCGGCTCTCGTCGAAATACTGTTTTACGCCCAGACCATCGCAGGTGGAGCAGGCGCCGGCGGGATTGTTGAAGGAGAATAGCCTCGGTTCTAGCTCTGAGATGCTGTGTCCGCATTGCGGGCAGGCAAACAGGGAGGAGAACACCAGATCATCCTGTTGCTCTTTGCCATCGTCATCGGTAATGCTGACTAGCGCCAAGCCGTCGGCTAGTTGTACCGCGGCCTCGAAACTCTCTGCGAGGCGTTGTTCTAGGCCCGGCTTGATCTTCAGGCGATCGACCACCACGTCGATGGAGTGCTTTTTGTTCTTTTCAAGCTCAGGAGGGAATTCAATTTCACACACTAGTCCATCAATTCTGGCGCGTATGAAGCCGCTGCTGTTCAATTCGCTGAAGACATGAAGGTGTTCTCCCTTGCGCTCACGAATGATGGGTGCGAGCACCATAATGCGGCTGCCGACGGGAAGCGCCATGACCTTGTCCACCATCTGGCTGACGGTCTGGGCCTGAAGCTTTAGATTGTGCTCTGGACAGTGCGGTTCTCCCACGCGGGCGAATAGCAGTCGCAGGTAGTCGTAAATTTCGGTAATCGTGCCCACGGTCGAGCGTGGATTGTGGGACGTGGACTTCTGCTCGATTGAAATCGCCGGAGACAGACCCTCGATATGATCGATATCCGGTTTCTCCATCATCGAGAGGAATTGACGCGCATAGGTCGAAAGCGACTCGACATAGCGGCGCTGGCCCTCTGCATAGAGGGTGTCGAAGGCCAGTGATGACTTGCCGGAGCCGGACAGCCCGGTAATGACGACGAGCTTATCGCGGGGGATAGTGAGGTTAATATTCTTTAGATTATGGGTGCGTGCACCCCGTACGACAATCGAATCCATGACTCACTCACTACAGTTAACTGAACCGAGCATTATCAACAATTACGCAGGCAGGAGTAAAGGGCAGCTTGCTTATTAAGCTAATGAAGTTTATTTCCGTGAAAATTTCTAATGAGTGCGAGCTTGGGATACACTTAGTACTAAGTTCTGGGTTGATTTCAGGCTCCAAATAACAGTAATGCAACACCTATTTTACATAGGAACAACAGGTTCTAGTCGAGGAGACAGATAGTGGCAAGTCGAGGCGTAAATAAAGTTATTCTGGTTGGAAACGCAGGCAACGATCCGGAGTTCAGGGTCATGCCAAACGGCAATGGAGTGGCGAATGTCTCTCTCGCCACCAGCGAAACGTGGAAGGATAAGAATACCGGCGATCAGCAGGAAAAAACTGAATGGCACCGGGTGATCTTCTTCAACCGTCTCGCCGAGATCGTAGAGCAATACATAAAGAAGGGCAGCAAGCTGTATATAGAGGGTCGCCTGCAGACTCGATCTTGGGAACAGGACGGAGTTAAGCGTTATACCACTGAAATCGTTGCCTCAGAGATGCAGATGTTGGATTCCCGTGGCGGCGGAAACGCTGGTGATAACTCATTTGGTCAAGGTCAAGGCCAAGGCGGCGGTTCTGCGCCAGCGGCTAGATCGTCCTCTACGTCTGCAGCGCCACAAGCGGCCCCTGCAAATTTCGATAATTTCGACGACGATATACCGTTCTAGCTGAGTTTTGCTGGAATTTTCTTAAGTTAGCCCGCCGTGCAGGCGGGCCAAGCTAGACCGCACAGAACGCATCGCATATTTCTCTCGATAATCCCTTAATCATCTGGCGACAATGAGCTATAGCCCAGCTTCTGCTTGACTCGAGCCACGTTTGATCAGATTCTACGCATCTAGATCTTTAATAACGTATTTTAGTCATGGAAGTCAGTAGTGAAGCTGTTCTTAGTAGGAGCGAATAGTCCAACCGGCAAAGGCCTGATCGAAATTTTGCGCAAAAACAAGATTCGTTTCCTCGCGCCTGCTGATAAGAACTTCGACCTTGTCGATGGAGGCTCTATCTCCAAGCTTGTTGCCGATTTTGCTCCCACCCAGCTGGTCAACATGGCCGACTTTATCTCCAGAAACCACAATGCGCTGAAGCGGGCAGAGTCCTCCGAGCAACGCTGTGAGCGAATCAATGCATTGCTACCAGCTAGCTTGGCCCAGACCTGCAGTCAGCTCGATATTCCCATGTTGCACCTGTCCAATAGCTATGTGTTCGATGGCGAGAAGAAATTAGGCTACAACGAGAATGACGAAACAAACCCAAAGGGCGTCTATGGCTATTACACACTGGCAGGCGAACAGGCGGTACGAAATAATCCCAAGCATATAATCATGCGCTCTGGCTGGCTCTTCGGTAAACATAAAATTGGCCTAGTCAAATCTTGGATTAATTCCATTAAGAAGCACAATGGCGAGCTGACCGTTTCGCGGCGCAGGTTTAGTCCGACATCTACGGCTGATCTTGCTTCAGCAATCTTGGCGGTCACTCAGCAGGTGGACTGTGATGTAAATGTTTGGGGCACCTATCATTACAGTGGATTGGAGACTAAGAAGGAAATCGAGTTCTTGCGGCAGGTCCTCAAGTACGCCGCAAATCACGATGAAGAAATTTATCAGCTGTTGGACAATACTAAGATTCGCGAAAAGCTACCGCGGCTTCCGGAGCTACCCAACTCCACGCTTTCCAGTAAGAAAATATTCGATACCTTTGGTATTAAGCAGAAGTCCTGGCACGGAGATTTACAGGAGAGCATCAAGACGCTTTATATTGATCGCCTTCGAAATCAGCCAGAGCAATCTTTAGCTAATGAGCTCAGCTCATGACTGTTCACTCTTTGTGTATAAGCTAATCTATGTCACTGACCCCAATTGACACGGCCCTCGAACAACTGGCCCCGTTGTTACCCTTGATAACTGAGAAAGAAAGCGTACCCCTAGTGCAGGCAGTAGGCAGAGTCTTGTCTGAGAATTGTGTGTCAGCAATTGATGTCCCCGAACACTGCAATAGCGCAATGGACGGCTATGCGCTGAACAGCGCCGATCTTGATTCCGAGAATGTTCAGCTGAAGATTACCCAGAGAATTGCAGCGGGCGAAGTAGGCCGGCAGCTAAGCTCGGGCGAGGTTGCGCGTATTTTTACAGGTGCCCCAGTACCCGAGGGTGCAGACGCCGTAGTGATGCAGGAAAATTGCGAAGTCAGCGGCGATGTACTCAAGGTGTTACAAGAGCATGTAAGGCCGGGCGAGAATTTGCGTCAGGCAGGAGACGATATACAAGCTGGCGAGTTGATATTAGCGCAGGGCCATAGGCTAAAGCCACAAGACATTGGTCTGCTTGCCTCCATCGGCTTGGAGTCAGTCAGCGTTACCAGAAGACTGCGAGTGAGCCTGTTAACCACCGGCGATGAATTAATGCAGCCTGGTACTCAATTGAAAGCTGGCCAGATCTATAATTCGAATTACTTCACACTGCATGCACTATTGAAAGGCTTGCAGATAGAGGTACTCGATGGTGGAATAGTGGCGGATGACTTTGAGGGGACGCGGCAGGCGCTCAAAGAGGCGGCTGCTACGAGTGACTGCGTAATAACTACCGGTGGCGTATCCGTTGGTGAGGAAGATCACGTAAAGGCTGTGGTTGAGCAGGAGGGGGAGTTACAATTGTGGAAGTTAGCGATAAAGCCGGGCAAGCCTCTGGCCTGTGGCAAGATCGCGACAACTCAATTCTTCGGTCTGCCAGGCAACCCCGTCTCCGCTTTCGTTACCTTCGCGCTGCTAGTTCGTCCCTGTCTGTTGCGTATGTTGGGCGGCAAGCGAACCGCGCCGAATACTTATCGAGTAGCAGTAGACTTTGCAGCTAGCAAATCAGGAGAACGACAGGAATATCTGCGTTGTAAATTAGTAGAAAATGCCGATGGAGTGGCTTCCCTGCAGGCACTACAAAAGCAAAGCTCAGGGGTGGCTACTTCACTTAGCCAGGCAGATGGACTAGGCGTTGTCCCGCCCCATACAGCGGTGACTATCGGCGATAGTCTTGAATTTATTCCCTTTTCAGAATTATTAAACTAGTTTTGTAAGCCGAACCCTATGTCGATGCAGCCTCTTAGTTTTCTGATTTTCCCGCTAGCTGCATTGCTATTGAGCAGCTGTCAAGCACTTCCTGTCGAACCGATAACAGCTGAATCTCAATCTGCGAACGACTCGCTCGATATTCGAGCGTTGCCAGATGCTGAGATTTTTCCCGGCTCGAGCAGGGAAGATAGGCGTGAAATGATCCCGGATATTTTGTATGCGGCATTGCAGGCGCTGAGTGACGATAGATTGCTAACTCCTATCGATGACAATGCGCATGGACGCTTCAAGCGCGTACTCGCGATGGATCCTAACAATAAACTCGCGTTGGAAGGGTTGCAGGACATCGTCGTGCGGTATTTGCAATTGGTAGAGGAGTCGATGCGTCGCGGACTATTTGATGAGGCGGAGACACTGTTAGCTAGGGCGCGCTCCGTCGACTCGAACCATCCGGGAATAGCTATTACGGCTGAGGCCCTGCGCTTAGAGATGAATTCCAATGATCTCTTTTTCAAACTGGACTATCCAAACTATTCGGCGCGTTCTGAGTTGGCTCAGAATGAGCTCGCCGATATCGCCAGACAGGCAAGAGAGCACGAAGCCTTTTTTTTGATTACCGCGCCAAATGATAAGCTTGCGAGATGGATGGTGTCGGTGATGCGCGAAGCGGTAACTGGCTATCGACTGCGGGGTAATATCGAACTCTCCAGCCGACTCGGCGTTCGTCTGCGGATGCCAAGCGACGAATAGTTAGTCATTGGGCCATGCTTGCCTACTAAATTAGCCGTTTCGGCAGAATTACACTAAGCCATCCCGTGGTGCTAAACTGTGCCTATGTTATGGACTACCATGAAAACTAGGCTGACCAGGGTGTTTTCCTTTTCAGCTACCGAAAGCATGCTTAAGCAAGTATTCCTCACGGGCTTGGCTTTTCTGTTTATTTTTATTGTGCTGCTCGGCTTCTATTGGAGCGGTGAGCCTGCAGCGTTCTCTGTACAGCAGAAGGCTGCACAGAGGCTTGCATTGATAGGCCGCGACGATGTGGTGGGCAGCACTACCGCGGTTGCGCTAATAACGGTTGCAGAAACGCTATTGGAGAAACCGGGAGGCTATCTAAGCAACGACGTTTCTCCGCCCGGCATTTACCTTGATAATATTCCAAATTGGGAATTTGGCGTCTTAGTGCAGGTGCGTGATCTTGCTCGTGCCTTTCGCGAGAACTTTAGTCGTTCACAATCGCAATCGACAGAGGACCCCGATCTAATCGTCAGTGAACCAAACTTTCATTTTAATAATGACAGTTGGCTGTTTCCGCCGACGGAAAGTGAATACGGGGAGGCGATAGACCGTCTCGATTCCTACTTGGCGCGTATCACTGACCCTGCGAATACGGACGCGCAGTTCTATGCCCGGGCCGACAATCTTGCGAATTGGTTGCTTGCGGTCGAGTCACGGCTAGGCAGTTTGTCGCAGCGTCTAAGTGCGAGCGTTAGACAGCAGCGGATTAATACGAACGCTGCGGCACAATCTACGCCAGTACGCTCCGAGACTTCGATTAAAACACCTTGGTTGCAAATCGATGATATATTTTATGAGGCGCGTGGTGCGACTTGGGCATTGATGCATTTTTTGCAGGCTGTAGAAATAGATTTTCAGGATGTCTTGGAAGACAAGAATGCAGTAGCAAGCCTTAGTCAGATTATTCGTGAAATGGAAGCGAGTCAGCGATTGGTCTTTGTCCCAGTAATTCTAAATGGTTCTGGGTTCGGACTATTTGCAAATCATTCCCTTACCATGGCGAATTACATATCACGAGCGAATGCCGCGATCATCGATTTAAGAAGTCTGCTTTCGCAAGGATAGGTGATGCAGGCTCATTGAGTCTTGCGGCGCGTAATCGTTACGATTAGAGAGCCAATGAGTCATGATTGCATCGCTACTCAAAACCTATAGCCGACTTTTTATTTTTGCGGGTGGTTTACTGCTAGGCATTCAGGTTCCTAATTTCGTCGATCAATACGAGCGGCGAATCGATGCGCATTACCTTGAAGTTAGCTCGAACATTAGTGGCTTCCAATCCACCGCCGATTTGCTTTTCTCTGGCGATATGGAGGCACTAATTTCTTACTACGTGCATAGCAACGACTCAGTGTTTGAAAGTGACGCGCAGAGCATACGTAGCATTGTGGACAGATATAATCGCATCTCTAATGAGCGGGAAGCTCTGTCCGGCGGCATTCTTGCCACGGCAATTCATGTGATACTGCATGCCGATGATGAGTTTATTGATGAGACCTTTGATCAGTATGGCTATACGGTCCCGCTAAATTTACTCGCCGTTGAGTGGGGTTTGGCTATTGCCTTGCTCCTAACAATCGCCATAGACCTTGGGCTATTCGGCTGTGTAAAGTGCGCAAGACTGATAATTCCGAAGAAGAAAAACCAACTGAAGAATCTCTAGTCATTGAGTTGAGTATTTTGAATTAGATAGGCTGAGTAATTACTTGAGCAGAACAATTTCAATTTCGCGCTACCTAAGCATTCTCCGATGGGGGCGGGATTATAACAAAGTAAAGCTAGTCGATGACTCTATGGCTGCGGTTATCGTAGCGATAATGCTAGTACCGCAAGCGCTTGCCCTAGCTCTAGTTGCCGGCCTACCGCCTCAGGCGGGGCTATACGCAAGCATCTTTGGTCTCGCTGTCTACACTGTATTTGGCACCAGCAATACGCTTTCCGTCGGTCCAGTCGCAGTGCTTTCGTTGATGGTCGCCGCCGCTCTGGGAAAGCTCGGGCTTAACGATTCGTCCGAACTTGTTGCCGCCGCCCTGACTTTGGCATTCCTCTCTGGTGTATTTCTGTTGCTATTAGGGCTGATGCGTCTGGGTTTTCTGGCCAACTTGTTATCCCATCCGGTTATCAGCGCGTTCATCACAGCCAGTGCGCTTCTAATTGGGCTCAGTCAGTTTCAGTATCTACTCGGTACGAGTTCCAGCGGTCAGAATATTATTGAACTGCTAATGTCTCTGAATGCTTCGCTGAACGAGATCAACTGGCTTACCTTAGCTCTTGGGCTAGGGTCCATAGGAATTATCTTTTGGTGTCGAACGGGGCTTGGCTCCTTGCTCACGAAGCTGGGTCTTGGTAGCAGGCTGGTTGCCAGTATCTCTCGAAGCGGCCCGGTCATCGTTGCCTTGCTAACGGGTTTGCTCTGCTATGTGTTTCGCCTCGATCAGCAGGGTGTGGAGTTACTCGGTGCTGTGCCAGCAGGTTTGCCCGGGGTGACGGTCCCCGATTTCTCTCTAGATCTGATTCAGAATCTGTTTTGGTCTGCAATTTTACTTTCTATTATTGGCTTCGTTGAATCTATTTCGGTAGCGCAGACATTGGCGGCGAAACGGCGCGAACAAATTGACCTCAATCAGGAATTGCTTGGCTTGGGCGCTGCAAATATTGCGGTGTCATTCTCAGGTGGCTTCCCGGTTTGCGGTGGCTTCTCTCGCTCGATGGTCAATTTCGATGCGGGAGCTGCGACGCCAGCGGCTGGTCTAATGACTGCCGTGCTCATCGCTATTGTCGCCTTGCTGTTCACCCCTCTGCTGTATTGGCTCCCAAGGGTAGTGCTGGCCGCTATAATTTTGATGGCGGTCTATCCGCTCTTAGACTTTTCTGTCTTGAGAAAATCCTGGGCTTATTCGAAAGCCGACTTCACCGCCGTTTCGATTACCTTGTTCCTGACATTGTTGGTGGGTGTGGAAATCGGCATTGCCTCTGGGGTATTAGCCTCTATCTTGATGCATCTATACAAGACTTCGCAGCCACACGTAGCTGTCATCGGCAGAGTTTCTGGTACAGAGCATTTTAGGAGCGTGCAGAGGCACGATGTTGAAACCTTCGATAAATTATTGTCGATCCGCATCGACGAGAGCCTCTATTTTGCGAATACAAGTTTCCTAGAAGAGCTAATTTTTAGCCTAATGGCAAAAAAGCCTAAGCTGGAACACGTAATACTGATGTGCGCCGGCGTTAATGCGATCGATATGAGTGCCTTGCAGACCCTAGAGAAAATCAATCAGACACTAAGTGAGATCGGCATCAAATTGCACTTGTCCGAGGTCAAGGGTCCGATAATGGATAAGCTTAATAAAACGACGTTGCTTGCAAATCTTTCCGGCTCGAACTACTTGAGTCATAACCTTGCTGTCGAAGACTTAAAAGATCAGGAATTTTCCCATGACGATCTGGGTTGATGCTGATGCCTGCCCAAAGCTAATTAAAGCGATTCTGTTTCGTGCGGCCGAACGGACAGGAGTCGCTCTGTGTCTGATCGCGAATCAGGCCATGCAAACTCCTCCCTTCAAGAGCATCACGGCGGTGCAGGTCAGTCAGGGTTTTGATGCGGCAGACAATGAGATTGTGCGTAGGGCGCAGCAGGATGATTTGGTGATCACCAGCGACATTCCCTTGGCGGATGAGCTGATTAGCAAGGGAGCGCAAGTCTTAAGCCCGCGGGGAGAGGTGTTTTCTGCAAACAGCATCAAGGCGAAGCTCAATATGCGAGACTTCATGGACACGATGCGCAGCAGTGGTATTCATACTGGCGGCCCCGCTCAAATGAGCGAGACCGACAAGAGAGAGTTCGCCAATGCGCTAGATCGCTATCTAGTGCGTCATGGCAAATAATCGAGGGAAGCTAGTCTAGTTTTACAAGCATCTTACCGAAGTTCTCGCCGTTAAACAGGCCGAGAAATGCGTCAACAGCATTGTCGATACCTTCGACCACGGTTTCTCTACTCTTAATTTTACCTTCCTGAATCCACGGAATCATCTCGGACAAGAACTGATCGCGCAGTTCTTCGTGCTCGAACACGATGAAGCCGTTGATGCGAAGCTTCTTGCCTACGATTAGCATCAGGTTGTTCGGCCCCGGTGCAGGTTCGGCATTGTTATAGTTCGCGATCATGCCGCAGGCGGCAATGCGTCCATAAGGGTTCATAACATTGATGGCGGCCTGCAGATGATCGCCCCCCACATTCTCAAAATAGACATCCACACCTTCCGGAGCGGCCTTTGCTAGAGCTTTGCTTAGGTTGCCGCAGGTTTTGTAGTTAATCACGGCGTCTACTCCGCATTCGTCTACAAGCCACTTCCCTTTGGCATCGCTGCCGACGCTGGCAACTACGCGGCAGCCTTTGAGCTTCGCAATCTGGCAAACGTTGGCGCCTACGGCACCGGACGCGGCGGAGACGAACACGGTCTCGCCCTGCTTGGGCTCTCCAAACTTCATTAAGCCCACGTAGGCGGTAAAGCCGGTCATTCCTAGTGTGCCTAGGTAGAGTGATAACCGCTCGGGGTCAACGGGATTGATCTTGTTAACGGTGTCCGCCTGTGCGATGAACTTGTCCTGCCATGCGGCTCCATTGAGGACGATGTCGCCCGCTTGCAGTGAGGGATCGCCGGATTCAAGGACTTCACCGATGGCGCGACCGTACATGACAGTGTCGAGGGCGTAGGCCTCGGCATACACCGCGTTCTCGCGCATACGACCACGCATATACGGGTCAACCGACATATAAAGATTCTTGACGAGCACCTCGCCAGCGCTTGGTGATGGTAGTTCTACTTCAACGAGCTTGAAGTTTTCTTGAGTAGGCATGCCGCTAGGGCGGCTGATGAGATGTACCTGCGTTGCTGTATGATTGCTCATGATTTTCTCTTGGATAACGCGCTGTGTAGTTATGTAATTCGGATAACTGGTTTTTAGGCCGGACTGACAGCCGCAGCCTTTATTGCGCGGTTCTGCATATATACAATACCGAACAAGATAGCTGCGCCAACAAAGTGATAGGCGATAGGAAATGGGGTCCACATTAACAGTGTTGCACTGACTAAAAGTAGTGCGGCGATGCCTGCATTAATCTTTGCCTCGAGATGCCACTGTAGAATACCGGCAAGGGCGTACAGGCCCATGCAGGACCATATGAAGACCTCTATGCGTTCCGGCCAGCTTCCGGAAATTAACGGTGAATAGGCAAACAGAACTGGAACCAGATACAGACCCTTGGCGACTTTCCAGCTAGTGAGCCCGGTGGCCATGGGCGGTGTTCCCGCTATGCCTGCCGCGGCAAATGAAGCGAGGCAAACAGGTGGTGTTACATTGCTGTCCTGCGATAGCCAGAAAATTACCAGGTGTGCACTCAACAACATACCCGTGAGTATTTCGGGCTCCAGCATCTCTTGGCGGATAAGTTGCTTCATCTCTAGCGGCATTTCTTGCAGTGCGATCAGTGGGTCATCGCCGAATAGGCTGAGGGTGGCCGCCACGTTGGAGGGAAGGTCGCCAGCCTGCAATGCGATAAGCAATTGTGACTGGGAGATTAGGTCGAATATTAGCGGTGCTGAGAGCGTCGCTAATACGATATACGACGCCGTAACCGGTAGGCCCATGCCTAATACTAATGAGGCTAGAGCAACTAGAATGAGTGTTATTAGGAGGCTGCCTTGTGCCCACTCTACGATCATAAGAGAAAAGGCGTTGCCTACGCCGGTAGTGGTTACCACATTGATGATGATGCCAACGGCCACTAACAGCAGGGCCGTGGACACCATAGTCCTGACGCCTTCGACTGTCGCGTCAAAAATATCGGGTAGCCGCATAGGGTTAGAAGATAACCATGAGGCAGCGATGACGCTGATGATGGCAAACGCGGCTGAGGTCGTTGGAGTTTTTCCCATAACGAGGAAGCTTACTAAAACGATCATGGGGATTATGAAATGCCAGCCCTCTTTCAATACAGTCGAGGCTTTCTCCGTATCTTCTGCAGGTGTGAGCGTCAGACCTAGGCGCTTCGCTTCGATACGCACGAAATAACATACTGTCAGAAAGTAGAGGATAGCAGGAAGCGTGGAGGCGGCGATGATCGTCAAATAGGGAATCTGTGTATAACTCGCGAGAACGAAGGCTCCGGCTCCCATCACTGGCGGCATTAGCGCACCGCCGGTCGATGCGGCCGCGACGACCCCTGCTGAAAATTTAGCTGGGAATCCAGATTTCTTCATCATCGGGATTGTAATGACACCGGTGGAAACGGTGTTGGCGACGGCCGACCCAGAGACTGAACCCATTAAGCCGGAGCCGACCACGGCAACAAGTCCTGCGCCGCCGGTGTAGCGACCGGCCAGGCACTGGGCCAGCCGGACTATAAAATCGCCAGCGCCGGATCGAAGCAAGAACGATCCGAAAATAATGAACATGAAGACAAATGTAGAGGATATCTGCGCGGTAAGTCCGAACATGCCCTCACTGGTGAAGAAGCTACGATACAGTACAGTCTCGAGACTGAGACCGGGGAAGGAGAATACGCCTCCAATGTAACGCCCTAGGAATAATATATAGGACAGGCTGACCAGGATCAGCACCGGCATAAACCAGCCAGTAGTACGTCGGGTAAATTCTATCGCCAGTCCGATGGCAATTATCGAGAAGACAAAATCGCTAATAATATACTCGGTCTCGCGTGCGTAGAGAGCATTCTCGAATAAAATCAAATAGCCAGATGTCGCTACCGCGACGACCGCTAGCAGTATATTGATCCAATAGCTGGCTGACTTGCTTTGCACGGCAGGGGATTCATTGCCGATAAGTGCGCAGAGCGCACAGAAACCGCCGAAGTGAATGGCCGAAAGCCAGAGCTCTGAAATGCTAGCGAATACGTTGCAATAGATGTGGAAGAGGGCGAAGAAGAAGGCGGCCCAGCGCAAATAGTTAGATTTCATGAGTTAATCTACACTCCTTCAGTTTGTTCTGTGGTTGGGGTCGATTCTTCGAATAGCAGGCGCTCCGGTATTTCCAGTCCGACTTCTCGATAGTAGCGAATGGCGCCGGGGTGCAGTGGGGCGCCCAATCCTTCGATGGCGATCTCGAGACGCATGTCTTTAGTTGCGCCATGAATCTCCTGCAGTGTAGCCAGATTTTCCCAGATGACTTTGGTTAGGTTATAGACAACGTCTTCGGGTATGTCAGCACGTGTTACAAGGACGTTGGGTGAACCTATCGTGCGTATCACCTTATCTTGATTGGGGTAGGTGCCAACAGGAAGTTCGTACCAAGACCATAGTGGGTAACGGGCATTTATCTTATCGAGGGCTTCCTGCGTCCAATCGAGTACGGTCATGCGATCGCCTAGCAGGGCAAAGGCCTGTGTGATCGAGCTGACGGGTGCGCCGGCGGGGATATTCATACCGACGATATTGCCATCTTGGATCGCACTGGTTGTAGGGCCATAGCCCATGTAGGCGAGATTGAATTTTTCTTCGTAATCTATGCCCAGTGTTTCAAGAATAAACCTGCCTGTCTGTTCCGCCCCAGAATTCCTTGCGCCTAAGACATAGCGTTCGCCATCGAGGCTATCCAAGTCCATGATCTCGCCGTTAGTAGTTAGTTCACTAAGCAATACAAAATGTTCGATGTTTTGCCACATTGCGCTAACACTTCTTATATGTGTTTGCGGTGCACTTACCGGCCCTTCACCGGCCCATGACCAGGCACCAAAAGGCCCCTGTAGGAGGGCAAACTGAGCCTGATTGTCGCGCAGTAGTTTTACGTTCTCGAGAGAGCCTGCGGAACTAATTGCGGTGAGGGATATGTCTTTTGTCTCAGAGAGTTGCGAATGTGCGATGGTGGCAAGGGCAACTCCGACGGGATAGAAGGCGCCGCCCGTGGTTGCGGTAGTGAGTACGTAGGGGCGCGTGCGATTTAATTCATCGCTGCAGGAACTAAGTAGCAATAAAAACACTAGAGCCAGTGTGCTGTTTTTCATCTTTTTCTGTCGCCAGTGTTCTTTTTAAGTAATTGAAAAATAAGTTAAATAATTTGATTTTATTGGTCAGGGAGCGACAATGAATGAAACCATATTTCCTGCTAAAGCACAACGCAGGGCTGTGCTTGAAGGTCGCTTTGAGCGGCTGCTTAGTTGACAGGATTGCCTGGTAGTAGTTGCAGCATAGGAGGCTGCCCAGGTCCAACTTGAATCACATCGCCACTAAAGAATGCCGAGCCTCCGAGGCCCCCTCTCATAGGCCTACCGGCTCGCGAATAGGGCGTAATAAGGTTTTGTCTTTGTTCTTGAAATTCATTGAAAGCGTTCAGCTCAGATTCTGTTAGATCGTAGGACAGAGTCTCCAGTTGTGCCTCTGGGCTAGAAATGGCTTGCATCTGCTGGCGCAGGTCGTCACGACCGGCCATCTGAGGATTGACTTGCATCTCTTGCAAGACCTCCATACGCAGCTGGTTCTGATCAGTGATTAAATTCTGCAGCGCATTGATAACGATTTCCTTGCGTTCATCGCTGACGTCCAGGTTTTTAATAAAATCTCCGTATTGCGCGTTTACAGCCATGATCTCTCCCATCACTTGGGGGTCGAGTTCGGAGAGTTGAAGGAGTACGGAAATCCTTGGATCAGAATTAGCAGTGCTATTGCTTGTATGGGCCTCGCGGCTCAGTTGTTGGCGAATTTCTGTTTCGATTTCTTGGTAGTCGGGGTCGATCTGCTGCTGTGTGGTTTCGAGCTGGCGGGAGAGGGCGGCTATCTGGCTGTCGCGATTGCTTATCTCACTCTGCAGGGAACGAAGCGTTTTGGCAGTCTCTAGATTTTTCAGGCTGTTACCTTCGATTCGCGTCAGCAGTTGAGAATTCTGGCGTGCATAGTCAGCGACCTGCTGCGTCAACAGCTTGTTGTTTCGCATCTCGCTATAGGCGAAGCCTCCAGCAAGCACAATAATGGCGAGGGAGAGACCAAGATAGCTCTTCATGACTAGCCCTTTTTCTTGTCAGCACCGAGTGTGTCACTAACCTGACCGGACAATGGCTTCTCTTCATCCAATATGCGGACTAAAAGTAGCGCGCCTACAAATACTGCGGAGATGAGAGTGATGCCGGTTATCAAGACGATACGGTAGAACATAGCGACATAGACGCCACTAAAATAGAATACGAGCTCGGCAGCTACGTTTACCACTACCAGTGCAATTAATAGGGTTATCCAGACTACATGCTTCATGGTTTTTGTCCAGAAAGTTCAAGTTTCACAGGCTTATAGAAAATATCTTCAATTTGAGAGTAACAGCAATCCTCGAATGTGACTACTGTCGGTCTCGGTAAAGATGATGACATCATC